>Ga0181539_1001508_pt1 | contig 25467 bp, 18 predicted proteins | sample PEATcosm2014_Bin_46_FD_119767 | JGI IMG/M metagenome (GOLD analysis project Ga0181539, IMG submission 119767) | Peatland microbial communities from MTU Mesocosm Facility, Houghton, MI, USA - PEATcosm2014_Bin23_60_metaG | ecosystem: Environmental > Terrestrial > Soil > Wetlands > Peat | place... | reverse complement strand
GATTACCGCCAGCTTTGAGAATACCGGCGCGGCGCTGGTGATCACCATTGCCGATCAGGGCAAGGGGCTAAACCCGGAGACGCTGCCCGACCCGCGGGCGCCGGAGAACCTGCTGCGCGGCTCAGGGCGCGGCATCTTCCTGATTCGGGCCTTCATGGACGAGGTGCGCTTCCGGCAACTGCATCCCGGAACCGAGCTGACACTGATCAAGCATCTGGCGCGGACGGGCGGAAAAGGATAACGCGCATTCGCCCTGCACTGTTAACGGATAGAGAAAATCATGGAATGTCGAGGCGCAGGGCCGCAGGAATTTCAACACACCTAAACTTCAGAAGTGTGATAATCGTAAGAACATGAAGGAGGATATCCGTGGCATTGTCAATTACTTCCCGAGAAGTGAACGGCGTAACAATTTTGGACTTGAGCGGACGAATCACCCTGGGCGAGGGCAGCGTGCAGTTGCGCGACGCCATTCGCGGCCTGATCGGCAAGGGCACGAAGCACATTCTGCTCAACCTGGGAGAGGTAAATTACATCGACAGCTCGGGGCTGGGCGAGCTGGTGAGCGCTTTTACCACAGCCAGGAACCAACAGGCCGAGGTGAAACTGCTCAACCTGACTAAGAAGGTTCACGATCTGCTGCAGTTGACCAAGCTGGTCACCGTTTTCGATATCAAGGACAACGAGGCCCTCGCCATCGCTTCCTTTAATTAGGCCGTGGGTCAGTGCCGCATTTGGAATTCATCAGTAAAAAAGGCCATTCCGCAGGACGGGATGGCCTTTTTGCGTCTGGTTGATTAGTTCCCACACTTCCACTAGAAACGCTGGAAGCAGGCCATTTTCGGCAAGCTCATGGCAGGCGTTCAACTTCGCTGCGCTTCTCGGGACGCAGTGAACGGGGCATTTCTGCCTCCTGGCTGCCTCAGGCCAGAACGCTGACCGATTCCGGAACGGGGATCTCCGGCATGGCAACTGAAACGTGAATTGCCGCCGGCTGCTGTGCGAGAGTCTGAACGCCGCAGGTGAGCCGGTGGACAAAGTGATAAGGCGGCCAGGGGCCGGAGAGCTGCATCTGATACTCCCGCATCGCGGCGCAGGTGGTGGAGTATTTGTTCAGGTAGCGCTCCACGCATTTACGGTCGATCAGGTGGGCGATATCCAGCGTCATCTTGCAGTGATCGGTTAAACGGCAACTGACCTCTTCATCCAGAGGCGTGAAGAGCCGGTGCATCTGAAAGCTGACGGCGCGGGCGCGGGTCTGGCGCTCGCGCTGGCGGGCAGCGTTTTCGCGCAGGTTGGTGAAATACTCCCGGCTCGCATTATCAGCCAGCGGCCGCCTGCCGGCTGCGTGACTGCCGCAGTCGCCCACCATAATTTTCAGATGCATCTCAGCCTTGCCGCGCAGCTTGTCGATGTGCCCGAGGAACAGGCGCTGATTGGAGCGAATGGACTTGCGCAGGCTCTCATCATCATGGAAGACGGTGCCAAACCGGAAGGGCAGCACTGTGGAGTGCTGGAAACAGCCGGCGATGACCCGGGCATGTTCTACACCAGATCTCTGGCTAAACGCTTCGGAGGGGTTATGTTCGCTGACGATAACGGCCAGTTCGCAGGCGGGGTAAATAAAAACCTGGTTTCCGCTGACTCCGAGGAGCGACTCCATCGGAATGGGTTTGCGATGACGGGCTAATTCAGGAAAAGCTTGCTTTTCACCGATACAGTAGGCATACCACGCCATGAGAAGACACTCCGTCTGCGTGCGCCGGAAAGCGCCACTCGTTGGTTAAGCTCTGTGAACTTAGAAACAACAGCATAGAGACAAATGACCGGGGGATAGCGAAATACTCGGATAACTGCATCGATAGTAGCCCTGCGAAAATATAGCTGGCAACGTCCGGCGTCACAGAGCCATGAAATGGGAGTTGAACCCACCAAGTCTGTATTGATATAATCAATATATCGTTTGACATTACGAACATCTGTTCTTTTTTGGCAAGAAATTTTATTTGAACAATCTCTGTCTTTGCCGCCAGTTGGCTTTCCGAGTCAAATCCCTGTGGATTTCGAGCGTCTCGCAATCAGCGTATGTGCCTGGTTGGTCACTGCGCCACGCTCCCTGGTTCGAGTATTCTCATCGACAGGAGAGACGTGTGAAGTCAGTCCCTATCCGTACGCTGCGCAATGTGCAACACAACATCCTGGCCGGCATCATCACCATCGGTCCCCTGGCCATTACCTTCCTGATCTTCAAGTTTCTTCTCGACGAACTGGCTAAGGCTGGCTTGCCGGTGATCCAGTTTTTGGCCACGATATTTCCGAAAGACTGGCTCCGTCATCCGGTGTCACAGTCGATTCTGGCTATCCTGCTGACCCTGGTGATGCTCTACGTGGTGGGCCTTGTTTCAGCCCGGGTCATTGGCCGCCAGGCCTTCGAGCTCTTCGAGGCCGTGTTGGAGCGGCTGCCCTTTGTCGCCAAGATTTATACATCGGTGCGCCAGTTGCTGGACAGCATGATGGCCAAGAAGGAGAGCAGCCAGCGCGTGGTGCTGGTGGACTTTCCCGTTGCCGGCCAGAAGGCCGTCGGCTTTCTGACCCGGACGATGACGGACGAAACTACCGGCGAGCCGCTGGCCGCGGTGCTGCTGCCCAACGCCATCAATCCAACCTCGGCTTTTTTGCAGATTTTGCCATTGACGCGGGTCACTGAGACCGGACTGACGATGGAGCAGGCCATGAGCATGATCATGACCGGCGGAGCCGTGGGACCGGAGAGTATCCGTTTCACTCGGCCGGAGCAGCCCGCGTGTAAGGACGCTACGCCGCCCGCGCCCTCAGCTTGACCTTGGCAAGGGATTTGTCCTTCGCGGCTACCCAAACTTAGCTTGCCGGCTTATCCGTAGTCAGCGCCTCCCCGGCGTGACCGCTTTCTGCGGCCACCTTGCGCAGGCTGACATGCTCAAAGCGCGCCCAGATGATGCCCACGGGGGCAATGCTCAGAAAAGTGACTACTAGCAGCGTGGCAGAGCAGGCGGTGGCTGGTTCAGCCGCCACACCGAAGAAACCCGACATGGCCGCAGCCACCAAGCCAATTTGCGTGAACCAGCCCAGCACTGGCAGTTGGAATCCGCTAGCCGCCATGCCGGAAGCCATTAACACCATGCATTTGCCCAGCGTCAACCCCTTCAATTCCGGACTTGCGACGAATGCCGTGATGATCTCCAGATAGGCCAGGGTAATTAGCCCCCACATCGCCAGCGAGAGAGAGGAGGCGATGCCAAAATCGGAGAAAGAACGCAGCGTATCCAGGCCGGCGCGAAAGGCGCGAATCTTATCACCGATGGCGCGTCCCAGGCCTTTGGAGATAACGCTGAAGGCGTCTTCGAGAATCATCGCCACCGCTCCACCTGTGAAACGCACGAGTACAAGAAACATCGCTCCGGCTACGGTGGTGATCAGTGCCCCATAGCTGACTTTTTTCATCACTTCAGGATGAGGCAGAGCGCCTGGCCCACCGTACCATGCGGTAAGCAGAATGGTGGCGGAAAAGATCAGAGCCATCGAGCCGGCGTCGAAGAGGCGCTCGACAATGTAAACGGCGAGCTGATTACTGAGCGGCAGGCCGGTTTTCTTCGCGACCAGGTAAGGCCGCACGGGATCGGCAATACGGCCAATAAGCGCTACCGCGGTGAAGCCAATGACTTGTGTTCCCAGCAGCGAAAACAGCGGAACCTTTTTGATGTGGCGAAGCAGCAGCGCCCAGCGCGCCGCGCGAAAGACGTAGCAGACGTAGATGCAGCCGAAGGCAATGCCGATCTTGCGCCAGTCGGCCAGCTTGAGTTGGGAGACAAAAACGCCAAAGTCAAAGTGAATCCGGTCGCGCCCCCAGACAACCAGCGCAACCAGCGCCAAAAATACCACCAAACCCAGTATCAGTTCACGTTTCTTCAAAACATCTCCGTTCCACTGTTATGAATCTCTAGTTTAGTTTCTCACCTGCTCTTGAGAAGAATCCGTTAGTGGTCAGGCTTTTCCTGCGATGCCGCTTCTGATGCACCGGCGCGCCGGGCTTGGGCTTCACGTGCCAGCACACGGCGGTTGAACTCGTGAATCACGCGCGCCACGTAGGCCCGCGTCTCGTGATAGGGGGGAATTCCGTGGTAGCGGTCCACCGCATCCGGGCCGGCATTATAGGCGGCCAGGGCAAGAGCCAGATTGTCATGGTAGCGGGTAAGCAGCGCATCCAGATACGTTGCACCGCCGCGCACGTTGTCGTCTGCCTTGAAGCTGTCGGCGACGCCCAGGTTCTTGGCGGTGGCGGGCATCAGTTGCATCAGGCCCTGGGCGCCGGCGCGGCTGACGGCGCGCGCGTTTCCGCCGCTCTCGGCCTTTACCAGGCTGGCCAGCAGGTCCACGTCCAGGTTGTGCTCGTGACCGGCTCGGGTGAGCATCTCGCCCAGGTCGGCCCGGGAGAGCTTTGCGTCCTGACGGGAATGTGAGCTGGCTGCGTATGGATTGGAGGTCGCGTCAGATTTCGGAGCGGGCGGCTGGTCGGGAAGTTTCTCGATTGCTTCGATCTCATCCGGGCGGAACTCGATGTAGTTGTCCTCGCCGGCGCTGAGGTAGAGTCGGGTTCGGCCCGCTACTTCAGCGTGGTGATCGCAGCGCATCTCGAATCCATTGTGCAGAGTGACGCGCTCGGCGGCGCGAGCGGGTGGGGCCAAGGCTGCGAGAGCCGCCACGATTCCAGCCGTGATGAAGAAACTGCGCATCCTTAATCCCACTCTCAAATTATGCCGGTACGCCTCAAGCTCCCGCGGCAACTCGTTTTGCAATCGCCGCTTCCAGCACCACGGCTACGCCGTCCTCATTGTTGGGCGGAGCCTGCTTCCAGCCGCGCGTCTTGGCCAATGTTCGCAACTCCTGCGCCGCATTACCCATCATCACGGCCTGCCCGGCCCACTCCAGCATATCCACATCGTTCCAGTTGTCGCCGATGGCCATGGTCTCCTTGCGGTCCACTCCCAGCAGGGTCGCGAGTTGCTCGAGCGCCCAGCCTTTGGAGACTCCCGGCGGCAGCAGGTCCAGGATGGAGATGTCGCGCGCCGGATACTCGGTCTTGATACATTCGCAGGAGCCGGCCCATTCACTGACTTTGATTGCCTGCTCGGCCTGGCGCATCGGGGTCACTCCGCCGCAGACCATGCCCTGAATGGGGTCTTCGCCGTCTACCAGCGCATCTTCCAGCGGCTTGACCACTTCGATGGCATTACGGTTGGCTTCGACCCATAATGCGATGCGCCCATTTGCCTGTTCCATATCTTCGAGCACCAGCTCGCCCCGGCCGGGACGGTCGAAAGTAAAAACCAAAGCCCCGAAGGGCCGAAGCAACCGGCACAACCCCCGCGCGGTTTCAGACGGAAGATGGCAGCGGCCCAGAGAGTCTCCGCCCAGGGTGCGAATCGCCGCTCCGTTGGACGTGATGAGGGGCGTATCCGCTCTAAGGCCGAAGCCTTCCAGCAGCGGCGTGGTGTAGGCCGTGCGGCGTCCGGTGGCGATGGCCACGGTGATGCCCGCCTCTTGCGCGGCCTTGAGCGCGCGGGCCGTGCGCGGACTGATGACCTGCGCAAAGGTGGACAGCAGCGTGCCGTCCATGTCGATGGCCACCAGCCGAACGGGAGGATGCATAGCTCCAGTGTACCGGGCGACATGTGCCACCTGCGATGGGGCAGATTGCCTGCGGCGCGGGCTGGCGTTTGGTACAGAGCCATACTAATCCGGTAAGATTTGGCTATGGAACGGATTTGCAGCCAGTGTCGGGCAGTGCTCGGCGAAAAGACGGTGGCGGATTGGTGTCCGGCATGCGGCGGAGCGTTGATTGAGCGAGCCACTCTCCCCGGTGAATCCTTGACCCCACCGCAAGTGGATCATCGCGGCATCGTGCTCCCCCGGCGTCATGCGTTGGGCGGAATCATTACTCCGCAGTGAGGATTGCCATCGCTTGACAGGCTATTCCTTGCCTTTCTTCTTCGGCTCGTAATCCTCGTCGGGAAATGGCCATGGACGGACAGGAATAAAGTCAGCGATTACACGTTTGCGTTCGCGCAGTTCAAACGTTTCTCCCGCCTTGAGCAAAGCCCATATCAGGCGTGTGTTGCGTAACTGGCTGAGAGTGATCGACTGCATGGATGAAATCTGACACAGTTTCAGTTACGAGTCAAAAGACTTTCTTCCTCAGTAGCCTGATTATTTCCAAATTGTTTGTTCTTCGTTCAGATTTCCGCATTTGGAATATACTACACACATAATGAAACCTCAATTGACCGTGATTCTATTTGGTTTCTTGCTGGTCGCAAAGGCCACGTATGCGGGTGAAACTGTCCAAATTGAGATTCAATCGACGTGGGACGGGCTTGGCAATCCCAGGAACAATAGTTTTCTCATCACAGGCAAGAATGGCAGATACACAGCAGAGGGTTATAATATCAGCCCGAAAGCTGTAGCGGAACTGCTAGCAGCATTGGAGAGTCCGATCGCCGATCAGCCATTGCTGGAAGAATGCGGAATCAGTGAAAAATGGCTCATGGACAACTACGCCAAAGGACTCGAGGAGTACACTCATCGAAAAATCCGGGAACTTTCCCCTAAACAAGTTGATCTTTTTAGGAGCCGTTTCATCAACCTTCCCAACGCTCAGACAGCCTTTGCAGAACTTTTCAAACATTGGCATACAGACGACTACCCCAATTTGTCTGTTTCAGTGAAAAGCGATGAACGGTTATACGGAGTTAGGTCCGAGTCACAATATCCATTTATGTTGCCATGGATCGGAACAGACCGTGGGCGAGGTGGTTATAGCTGTAAGATCAGCCGAGCAATAGCCAATTTGGTTCCAAAGGATTTCCCCAACCGAAGCCGGTTAGTACTGGGCGACGGATTCCGATGGGATTTAACGGGGCAGATTATGAATTCAATCAGGGACGAGTGGGATATGCTCGACACGGAATACAAAGTTGGCTCTGCGGTAGCACCTGTTTTTGCGCGGTTCACGCCCTTAAAATCGGCAATCAGTATTCTAAGTTCCATCGATCTCGACGGCCGGGAAAGCTGGAATGCGGAGTTGCATTCGCCAGACCTTCCGGCGAATTTTGTGATTGGAGTTAGTCTTCTCTATCGCAAGAAAGAATTGAAGGGTGTCGATGCACTGCTGACGCAAGTGCCGCAGTATACCAAGCTTGTGCTCTCCGTTCCGTGGTTGCGAAAGTACCTAGAGGACCATCCAGAAGCGAGAATTGAGTTGCGGTATGTCAACGGTCGTTCGTTGAGTCTGATAGCTCTGGCGAATTTGACCGAGGATTTGCAAAAACACAGCAAGACGGAGCTGGCAGAAGCAGTTTCGAGGCAAGGCGCAGAGAGTGCATTTCTGGAGATCTATGCCGGGGCCTGTTGCTGGTCAAGAGCAATTGTGCTTCCCTCTCGGGAGGTAATATTGTGGCATTTCAAAGGCGATTCGACCTTGGGATTCGCTGCGAAAGATTTTGATAATTGGGACTACATTGGATCAGGATGGCGAAGCGCTGGAACGCTCATCGGTCTGGATGGAATGATCGAGAAGTGAGCCATATATATCTCGCTCTATCATTCGTACCTCAGCGCCTCCGCCGGCAGAATCCGCGAGGCAGCCGACGACGGATACAGCGTAGCCAGCAGCGAGATTCCTATCGAAACTGCCGACACAATGATGCCGTCGAGCGGGCGCGGGGCGAAGGGCAGCGTGTCGATGGAATAAACTTCGGCGGATAAGTGGATGAAGTGATAGTGTCCGCCGGCCCATGCGGTGAGATAGCCGAGCACTAATCCGGCAGCAGTCCCAAGGATGCTGATGAGGAAGCCTTGCAGCAGGAAGATGCGGCGGACCTGCGCGGGCTGAACGCCGAAGCTCATCATGACGGCGATGTCGCGCGTTTTCTCCATCACCATCATGGTGAGGGCGATGAGGATGTTGAGCGCGGCGACGATGACGATGAGCGCGATGACGATGAAGGTGACCACCTGCTCCAGCTTGAGGGCGCGGAAAAGCTCGCGGTTCTGCTCCATCCAGTTGGTGGTCATGAAGCCGCGTCCGGCCTCGTGCTCGATGGCGCGGCCGATGGCGGGCGCGCGGTCCAGGTCGTCGACCTTGAAGCTGATGACGGAGAGCAGGTCGGGCTCGCTGAAGAGGCGTTGGGCCTCCGAGAGGCGCATGAAGGCCATGGCCGAGTCGTATTGATAAAAGCCTGACTGGAAGATGGCGGCGACACGGAAGCGCTGGTACTTGGGCGTAAGGCCGAGCGGGGTGAGCTCGCCCTGCGGGCTGGTGACGAGAACGCTGTCGCCCACCTGCGCGCCGATGGTTTCAGCCAGGTTTTTACCCAGCACTATAGCGGGATAAGGAGTGTTGATCCAGGCTTCTCCGGGAACCGGTTGCGCGACCTTGCTGCGCGCCTCCGGTTCAAGGTCCTGGGCCGAACCGGAGACGATGGTTCCGAGCAGGCTGCTGACCGTGCGCTCCTCGGCGGGGACGATGCCCTTGATGAGCGCGAAGCCGGCGCGGGGTCCGCGCGAGACCAGCACCTGCCCGTAGATTCCCGGCGCGGCGGCGGTGACGTGGGGAACGCGGCGCAGGCGGACAAGCAGTGGCTGCCAGTCGCGAATGCCGTCGGCCTCAACGCGCATCAAGTCCACGTGGGCCGAGACGCCGAGCAGGCGGTCCTCGAGGTCGCGCCTCATGCCGTTGGTAATGGCCAGGGCGATGATGAGCGCGGCCACGCCCGCGGCCACGCCGGCGATGGAGATGATGGTGACCACGCCCACCACGGCCTGGCGCCGCTTGGCCTTCAGATACCGGGTTGCCACGTACAACTCGAAGAACATTGAATCTATTCTACTTGCGCGCCTGCTTCTTCTGCCTTATTTCTCTTCCGCGGCAATCACCGTCTTGGCGACGACCACAGCGTTGGGCAGCGACCGCAAGGGACAATTCGGCATTCGAATCAACCAGCAATGGCGCATGTGTTTCGAGTGGCCAGGGGAGGTTGACCGGCACTTCAACATCGAGATTTGCGATTATCGTTCGTGAGGAGGCGGCTATCGCGACCGCGGTTTGGCCAGGACGATATGCGGACTCTGGCTCAAGGCAGTGAGGTTCAGATCGTCAATCACAAGCCCGAAACGCGAAAATCGGGATCAATATTACGTCTCAATGAGTGAGTCGGCGGACACTTGGGCGTTTTGGGGACCAATCCCGACATGTTCCCCAGAAAGCGCGCTGGATGAGTGATTTGGCCTGTTGGCGTCAGTTGACATTCTGAGTTGAACGAACTGGTCTGGCACAATCAGAAGATTTTTATCCGGAGGCCCGTACTCAAGCCGTAGGAGGACATCAGGCCATAGTGGAACTGCGGCCAGAGCTGGTACTCGAAGTCCACGGCCCGGAGGCGGATTCTGCGCGAGAGCCGGAAATCGACTCCGCCCCCCGGCGCAACCACCAGGTCGTTGTCCTTGCCCAGGTTATACGGATAGTTGAACTGGCCGAGCCCCACCAGCCCCTTGACATAGGGCTGAAATCTCCCGAAATACATCGAGTAGCGGGGTCCGATCGTATAGGTTGTAGCGTGTTCCTCGTTGGTTTGGTGATAGATCAGCCAGCGCGCTTCGCCTTCGACGCCCAGGTGCCGCCGGCCGTCAACGTCCACAAAGGCCGACACTCCCAGGAGCTTCTGCTCGCCGTAGCCCAGGGAATAGCCCGAAGCCGTGCCTCCCGCCGACAGTGCCAGTCCACCTTTGTCGGCTGCCGGTGGCACCTGAGCGAGCGCCGCGCGCGTAAGCCCCAGGCAAACCGCCAGAAGAAAAACTGGAAAAATCGCAGCGCGGAATGGCAGCAACCAGTGAATACCTCGCCCCGCTGGAACAATATGATGGAAGCTCTTCATCTCTCTCCTGCTGCCTGCTTTGCGGGTGCACGCTACTTAGTAATCGTCAGAGTCACGTCTTGATAATGTGTGATGTTGCTGTTGACGCCCACTCCGGTCACCTGGATCACATAGGTGCCCGGTAAGGCGCTGGACTGCGAGAAGCCGGAGCAACCGGTCGCAAGCTGCGCGGCGAATCCCAGCAGCAGAACCAGCATCGCGGTCATCGCTGCCGCGTGCCGCCTTCTAAAGCGCCAGAAGAAGATGCCGAACAACACGCTCAAGGGCAGGAACAACCCGGCAAGAAAAACGCCCCGGCCGCCGCTTGGGCGCGCGTTCATGGCCGACGAGCCTCCGCCCAGCGGGTTGTTGGTGTCGATGGTCAACTGCACGCTCTTAGAGCCCGTTGCCGGCAGCGCGATGGTGGGTGTCGAGAAGTGGCAGTTAACGGACGCCGGAAGCGATGCGCAACCCAGCCCGATGGTGTCGGTAAAGCCGCTGATCGGGGCCAGCGTCACAGTAACCGTGACGCTCTGGGTCGTCGCCACAGACACGCTGGCCGGAGTCACGGTGAGCGTAAAGCCCGAAGCCGGATTGCTGATTGTAATTGCAACTGAAGTGGACGGGCTATGGTCCAAATCCCCGCTGTAGGCCGCGACAATGCTGGATGTGCCGGGCGGCAGAGTCGCCGGAATGAACGTCGCCACACCACTCGAATCCACGGGGGACGAGCCAATCTGTGTCAGCGTCGAACCGTTAACGGTGCTGAACTTGACCGTGCCTGTGGGTGTGGGCAGCGAGGAGGCGTTTTGCGTGGTCGTGGAATAGTTGATGACCGTGGCCACCAGGATCACCTGCGGATTCGCGCCTGTGGTCGTCGATGAGCCCAGGCCGGTAAGGGTGGGGATTGTGACCACCACCTGGCTGAGCGTGCTGCTGCTACGGGCGTCGTTCGTGTCTCCACCATAGGCCGCGATGATGGTGTGCGTGCCAGACGCCAGCGTCGAGGTAGTGCAGGTGGCTAATCCCGCCGTGAGCAAACCCGCGCAGGACAGGGTTACGGTTGCGCTGTTGAACGTATCCGTGAAGGTGACATTGCCGCTTGGCACTCCGCCGCCGATGCTCGCCACCGTCGCGGTAAAGGTCACCGGGGCCAGCACCAGCGAGGGATTGTAGGATGAAGTGATAACCGTGGTTGTGTTCGCTTGATTCACCGTCAGCGGCAGAGAAGCGGACGCGCTGCCGCTGTCGTTCGTGTCTCCCGAATAGGTTGCAACGATGGAGTGTGAGCCCAGTGCAAGCATTGGGTTGATGGTGGCCTTGCCCGTGCCGCTGTTGAGGGCTACGCTTCCCAGGCTGGCGCCTCCATCCGTAAATACGACGCTGCCGGCCGGCGTGGAAACGCCCGCTGTCACCGTCACGGTAGCCGTGATGGCCACTGGCGCGCCGGCAATCCCCGGATTGGGAAGCGAACTCACGGCCGTTGAGGTCGTCGCCTTATTCACCACCTGGTTGACCGGCGCGGAGACGATGGGGATGTAATTCGAATCGCCCACATAAGAGGCTGTGATGAGATCCGGGGCAGCAACTGTGCTCACGGGCAATGAGGAGGTTGTGAAAATGGTCGTGCCCGGCAGCGTGATGGTTCCGATTGTTTGTCCATTATCAAGAATGTTAACCGTCCCGGTGGCGGCAACGCTTCCTATGGACGGTACCGCGACAGTGAAGGAAACGGGCATTCCAGAGATTGACGGGTTGGGGTTCGAAACCAGCGTGATTGTCTCCTGATCCACGCTCAACCCGAACGCGGTGGCCTGGCTGCCTGCATCGTTGGTATCGCCCACATAGGTTGCGCTGATGGCGTTCATCCCGGCCGCCAGCGCCGTCGTGGTGCAGGTGGGCGATGCCACCGTGGGCTGAGGCGTGCAGGCCAGCGTGAAGCGCGTGCCTCCGTTCAACGAATCCGTAAATGTAATATTGCCGGTTGGCGTGGATGCGCCCTGCGTTACTATCACGCTCGCTGTGATGGTGACCGCCTTGCCGGCAACAGCCGGATAGGGAAGCGCGGTCACACTTATTGATGTCGTCGCCTGATTCACCACCTGGTTGACGGTGTTGGAGGTGAGCGGAGCGTAGTTCAAATCGCCCAGGTAGGACGCCGTGATGTTATCCGGGACCGCGATCGTGCTCACGGGCAGCGATGAGGTTGTAAAGGCGACTGTGCCCGTGCCCGCGACTGTGGCCAAAGACAAAGGCGCTGGATTGAGGGGATTCGCCTGCCCAGCCATATAAATGTTAACCTTCCCGGTGGCGGCAACGCTTCCGATGGTCGGAACCGTAACCGTAAAGGTGACGGCGTTTCCATAGAACGACGGGTTGGAGTTAGTGACCAGCATGGGTGCCGAGGAGGCCTGCACGTCCTGACTCAAAGTAGCGGTGCTGCCCAGAATATACTTGGCCGCGTCCCCGCTATAGGTTGCGGTGATCGTATCGGAGCCCTGAGCCAGAGCCGTGGTGGAACAGGCCGCCGAATACGTTCCCGCGTTTGAGACGAGCGTGACAGCGGAGCAGAGGGTTGCCGCGCCGCTGGTGAAGGTCACCGTGCCGTCCGGGGGAACGCCTCCACCGGCGGAAATCGTCACCGTCGCGGTGAACGTGACATTGGCGCCGAGAACCGACGGATTGGCGCTGGAAACGAGGCTGGTAGCCGTTACTTCGCCCACGTTTTGAATCAGGGTGGCGGGAGGGCTGGGCAGGTATTTCGAGCCCGTTGAAGGGGTATACGACGCTGTAATTGTGTGTGATCCCACGGCCAGTGCTGCGGTTGAATAGGTCGCCACACCCGATGAGTTCAGGGTAACGGGAGACCCGAGCACCGTAACGCCGTCCTTGAATGTGACGGTCCCCGTTGGAGTGCCTTCGCCGGCGCCCGAGGTCACAGTTGCCTTGAAAGTGACGAGCTGGCCATAGCTGGAGTCGTAGTCGCCGGACGAATCCTGTGGACTGTTGGAGATCAGTGTGAGGGTGGTCGCGTTGACCGGGGTTGCATCCCCGGCCAACAGAATATCCAGCGGAAAGTTCACGGTGTTCAGCGGGTAGCTTACCGTGTTGCCGAGGACATCAATGTTGCCCTCCAGCGGCTCGGATGCCACGCCTGGTGGAAACACCGTGGTAAGGGAAGGCTCAAACACCGCATAGATCAGGCAATCTGCATCCACCGCTAAAGGAGTGATAAGGCTGCAGGCCGATGTTCCCTGGGCGAGCGCGGCGTTGCTGTCGGGGGTGAAAGCGGTCAGAGCAAGCGCGGCGTTTCCGTCGTTCTCCACTTTCTGCGTTTGCGGCGCGGATTGATTTCCCACCTGCACGGGTGTCTGGGTGTAATTCAGAACGGCCTTGTTGCTCTGAATCTCCTCGATCAACATGTAGAAATAGTCGGCAAAGTAAAGATTGCCGCTGCCATCCAGGAAGAGCCCCAGAGGCGCGTAGATTTGCGCCGCCGCCGGTATAATTCCGCCGGGGCTGAGGTTCGTGCCTGTGCCATTCGCGACCAGGGTCGCGATGTTTCCGCCGTTTACCTTCCGAATGCGGGTGTTCTGCGTGTCCGCTATATAGAGATTCCCGGCCGCATCCAAGGTTACGCCGGAGGGCGCGTTCATGTGTGCCGCCGTCGCCAGCCCTCCGTCGCCTGAATAGCCCGCGGTCCCAGGGTAGTATCCAACCACCGTGCTGATGGTGCTGGCTGGGGTAATCGCTCCGCCCACGGACGCAACCATCCGGATGACATTGTTGGCCGAGTCCGGAATATACATGTTGCCGGCGAGGTCGAAGGCCACCGCATAGGGAAGGCTCAGGCCGGCGTCAATCGCCCTCCCTCCGTCACCCGAATAAGTTCCCTTGCCGTCTCCGATTCCACTCACGTCTCCGTCTCCAGCCACTGTGGAAATGATGCCGGCGACCGCGGGGGGGATGGGCGCGGTGACCATGCGAATGCGCTGGTTGGCGGTGTCGGCGATGTAGAGATTACCGCTGCCGTCGACGGTGATGCCCTGAGGTAAATTGAGTTCGGCTAGAGTCGCAAGTCCGCCGTCGTCCGCTAGCCGATAGCCTGGCGTGCCGTTGCCGGCCACTGTGCTGATGTCGCCTGTGGCCGCCGTGATCTTGCGAATCACATTGTTGCCGGTGTCGGCGATGTACAGGTTGCCGGCGCCATCTAGAGCCACGCCGGAGGGATTGCTCAAGGTCGCGGCCGAGGCAGACTGACCATCGCCCGTATAGTCGGCGACGCCGGTACCCGCGATGGTCGTGATGATGCCGGCAGTTGCGGGCGGGATGGGCGCGGCGACCATGCGGATGCGATTGTGGGCGCTGTCGGCTATGTACAGATTGCCGGCGCCGTCGATGGCCATGCTGGCGGGCTGGTCCAGGTTGGCCTGCGTTGCCAGCACTCCATCCTGCGTCGAAGTCCAGTTGCGATAGACGCCGGCAACCGTGATCACGTTGCCCGGAACCAGTACGCCCAGTCCGCCCACCCCCGTGCCCGACAGATAGGCTGTGCCCAGAACTTTGTTGCTGCTGTCTAAAAGAACCACCGCGCCCTTGCGCAGGCCGGGAAAGGCCGGCGTGAACGTCACCGATTCCGTGCAGGCCTGGGTGGAGGCCAGAATTGCCGACGGGCAGGTGGACGAGCTGGAGACGCCGGCGAAATCAAGGCCAGACGTCCCCAGCGTCAGCACTTCCACCGTGGCTACAGTGCCGGCAGTCTGCGCCGTCACCGTGACGCTCAGCGCGTTGGAGCTTACACCCACCGGCTGCGGCGTGCTGAAGACGCCGTTCTGCGTCCATGCGCCCGAAGTGGCCAACAGCAAGGCCGCCAGAACCGCCAGCCTCCCGCTTGGTTTGCGTCTGGCCGTGAACGCGTTGAGAAGACGGCAATTACGGTCGCGGCGTACGTGCCTTTCAGGCGCGCACTGGATTGCGGCGACTGGCAGGGGTAGACTGCATTCTTGATTCTCGGAGATAAGAACTTCGACCGGAATGGGGAGCATTGGGGAACTCCATGTGGTTCTACGAACTCTACCGCTTTGCCCTGGTTACCTGGTTATCAGTTTAAAGGAACGTAAGCAAGAATGTCCCCATAGATAGCTTCTTCCAGACTGGGGTACCAGACGTCAATTTGCTGAAGAATACCCCGCAATGTTGCCGATGGATTGAGCAATCGGGTACTACGGGGATTTTAGCATCGGTGCTGACAGGGGGAACGCGTCGCAGGCGGGCGAGCAAGGGCTGCCAGTCGCGAATGCCGTCGGCCTCAACGCGCATCAGGTCTACGTGGGCCGAGACGCCTAGCAGGCGGTCCTCGAGGTCGCGTCTCATGCCGTTGGTAATGGCTAGGGCGATGATGAGCGCGGCCACACCCGCGGCCACGCCGGCGATGGAGATGATGGTGACCACGCCCACCACGGCCTGGCGCCGCCTGGCCTTCAGATACCGGTTTGCCACGTACAGCTCGAAGAACATTGAATCTATTCTACTTGCGCGCCTGCTTCTTCTGCCTTATTTCTCTTCCGCGGCAATCACCGTCTTGGCCACGCCCAGCGCATTGGGCAGCGACCGCAAGGGACAATTCGGCATTCGAATCAACCAGCAATGGCGCATTTATTTTGAGTGGCCGGAGGAGGATGACCGTATTCTGGAACCGGCGGATTCAGCGCCGGCTCAAACTCTCATCGACCGTTATCGTCGCGGAAAGTCCAGAGAAGCGCTGCATCTGCATGTGTTGGCTTGGAATCTAAACTTTCAGTCTCCTGTATCGTTCCAACTCTCGCCGGAGGATCACCGTGAGCGAGACGAGCTAAAACGCAGGACTGTCCTGAGCACGCGCCGGTCGATATTTTCGGAGGCAGGATCATCAGTATGCGAACTCTCAGCGCGTTGAGAGTAACATGGTGCTATTCTGGCCCTGCGGGGTGTGGCTCCCACCTCGGGTCATCTGCGTCTCTCAGCAATTCGCTAACGACCGCCCCGCAGCTCCTTCCCGCTGGACCCCCATCACAAAACAGCCACATGCCCGATGAGACTCTAGTCCCGCCGAAGCCCCGCATGTCGCGGCGCCCGGTGAAGCGCAAACCGTAGAAGGCCAAGCCCCCCAAACAAGGGCGTCGTCGAACGGGCCAGGATCTTGAACTCGACACTCTCCTGCGAGTGTGCAAAGCCTCGTCCATACCGATGCGTGGGGGTATCGCGGCTATTGAAGCCAAACTACTCCTGAATTCAAGAATCAGACTCTCGTAGGCTCCTGATGGAGTTTTGACGATGCATTACGAGAACAATGCTCTATTGCTGCGTCCAATACCTGACTGCGTACAGACCTTATGACTCCACCGACTGTTCATTGAACCGGTAACCGACATAAGCATCCGTCAGCAAATATTTCGGATTGCGCGGGTCGTCCTCAATTTTCTTGCGTAGTTGACGGATAAATGTTCGCAGGTACTCGAGTTCGTTTCCATACTCCGGCCCCCACACGGACTTTAGCAGGCGGGCGTGTGGGATCGGCTCGCCGGCGTGCATCATCAGGTAATGCAGAACTTCGAATTCCTTTGGTGTCAGATGAATCGGGCGCCCGCTCTTCAGCACCCGGTATTTCACCGGATCCAATTCGAGTTGGCCATGGCGAATCGGCGCGTCGCGGTTGTCATCCTGAGCATTTCTTCTGCGTACTGCCGAGCGCAATCGCGCCGTCAACTCCCGCACTTGAAACGGCTTCGTGATATAGTCGTCGGCTCCGGCGTCCAGCGCCAGCACCTTGTCGTCCTCGCTGTCCATCACTGTCAACATCAGGATCGGCAAGCGCGCAACCGCATGCCGGATACTTCGGCAGGCTTCAATACCGCCCATCCCCGGCATATCCACGTCTAACAATACGGCATCGAACCAAGTCACGCGGGCCAGCGATAATGCTTCCTCGCCGCGAGCCGCTTCCACAACCGTGAAGCCCATGCCAGTCAATGTCACACGCAGTGCCCGCCGCGTGGAACTGTCGTCGTCGACCACGAGGATTGTGCCCTGCCCTGCATTCGGCTGCTCCGTGTTCAATACTTCCTCCTTGCGTCGATGGGAAGGGAAAGATAGAATGTCGTTCCTTCCTTTTTATCACTGATTACCCATACATGCCCATGATGAGCCTCCACTGCTTTCCTCACTACAGAGAGCCCGATGCCAGTACCGGGAACGGCATCTTTCAACTCCGGCGACCTATAAAAGCGCTCGAAGATACGTTCACGGTCTTCAATTCGAATCGTCGATCCAAAGTTATGCACGGAAATAAGAAACTCTGTTTGACTTGCTCTTGCGGCAATCGTAATCGGCGTCCCTGCCGTCGAATACTTCCGCGCATTGTCGATGAACTGCGCCAGAATCATGGCAAGCAGTTCTCGATCGGCGCGCACGGACAACGAAGGATTCTCCACCGAAACCTGAATGCTGTTCCTTTCCTGTTCGACTGGATACCTGGCCAATACATCGGAAACCAAATCAAGTATAACCACGTCGTCCGCCTCAAGGCCGACTTGTTTCGCATCGAGTTTAACGGCTTTCAGCAGCCGCGTGCATAATTCATTCAGCCGAACAGCTTCCCCGTTTATCAGTGTAACCAGATTGCATTGGGGCTCCGTCAATCCCCCCAGCTCAAGCAAGCCTGAGCTGGCAGTCTGAACCGCCGTAAGCGGCGTCTTTAACTCATGCGCGAGTGCATCCAACACCGTCGTACGCAACTGCTCACCCTTTTTCGCATTCGCAGCTCTCTCTTCCTTGTCGAACCACTGGTGCCGGTCGATCGCAATTGCGGCAAGAGATGCGAGCGCATCGACCACAAGAGGACTGAGCTTCCCTCGCACCACCAGTGCGCCCACCAGCCCAGGTCCGGCTCGCAGAACACGTTGCCAGGTCTGAGTACTCGAATCATCCTGAGATGTACCGCGCAAGTAGCATTCTTTGGCCAGATCTTCCTCGCCCGTGTCCCAATCGCCCATCCTGTCCATACAGCTCAGGTTCATGCAGCCGCCAGTTACTGCGTCGTACAAGGCCACCGCACGCGCGTCGAATATCCTATGAATCAAAACCACCAGTTGCGGACCGGGAGGCTGGCGCAAATCCAGCAAGAGCGAACTGCGGCTCAACTCATACAGATGCTCCATCCCCGCGCGATGGATGGCCGCCTCTTTCGCAACCCGCCTTTCCCGCCCGTGCAATCTGCTGATAGCAAGCGCCGTCACCTCGAAGGTTGCAAGCGCCACCCAGTCCTGCGGATCTGCTATATCAAAATGGAAAATAGGCGGTAAAAAGAAATAGTCCAGGCAAGCTACTGCCATAAGTGAAATCAACGATGCCTGCCAGAAACCGAAGAGCGACGCTACGGCCACGACAATCAACAAATAGAGGAGGCCGATTGTCAACAGGTTAATTTGCAGAACAAACCCGAAGTATGTCAGTAGAGCGAGAACCACACTCGCAGTCAGGCACTGTGCCAGAGTCCGAAGGCTTCGAGGCGGTTGTTTCGAATTCAAGGCAATTGGCTTCTCCATGAGACTCGTATCTCGCTCACCCGCGTTTCCAGGCAATCTGAGTAGAGTCTAGCCGCGCATGCATGAAGATTACGTAAGGAATGCATCTATAGAATATGTGACTGGAGGGGGAGCGGCTCCAGATGAACCGGCTCCCTGCACTCCATTGCCCACGAGGGGGCTCCTCGGCAAAAACTGCTTGTTTCGCCTCGTTATTGCGCGTTAATGGGTCTAGCTGGCTGGTGCAGGTGATTTAGCCGCGGCTAATTGGCCATACTTGGCGGCGGCGGACTCAGCCTTGGCGGCCTCGGACATATAGCATTGATAAGCATAGCGTGATGAGTCCATGGGTCTTGGGGTTTTGGCTCCCGTCCAGATGACGTTCCGGCTCCGCCGTACCCACTCTTGCCTTTCTTCCTCAGCCTTGCGGAGATATTCCCGTTGCAGGCCGGCATAGTAATCCGCGAGCGTGCTGTACTGTTCCGGAGTATGCGCCTCGCGCATCATCTGCTTCAACTGTCTGTGTGTGTAATGTGAATGGCTTTCGGCAGGCGAAACGGCATCCTGCGCGCTGGCAGCAGTTGTAAGTGCGATTGCAACAACGGAGAGTACAAATAGTCTACGAATCATGTGTCCTTACCTCCTATGACTTAGTATGGTTCGAAATACATGAGGAGCGCATGAGGAGATAAGTTGTAATTTATAAATACTTTAAAACCGGCGATGAAGGAAAGATATGTGCCCAGCGAGCGTGCTGCCGCCCTAGACCATACGCATTTGTACGGCCTAAGGTGGGAGCATTCTAAGTGGAAGGGCGCCGCAGTAACGCACGCAGCTAGCCCAGGATTTGGAGCTATCTCAGTAGTAAGTCTCCCGCAACGCGCGCGCGTCCCGCACCAAGCCAAGGAACCTGCTCGCCAACTCATGAATACGATCTACCTGGCGAAAGTGCAAAGCCTCCTTGGGCAGCAGTTCTCCACCCAGGCCTATCGCAGTTGCCCCGGCCTGAATAAAGTCAAACGCCGTCAACTGATTCACTCCGCCTGAGGCAATCAACGGGATTTGCGGAAGCGGCACCTTGAGTGCGCGCACATACTTGATGCCTCCTATATGACCTGTAGGGAAGATCTTGACAAGATCCGAACCGGCTTTCCATGCCGCGATAACTTCGGTCGGTGTCAAAGCCCCCGGAAGCACTACAACGTTGACTTTGTTTGCATAGGCCGCCACCTCTGGAACAAATCCGGGACTGGTCAGGAATCTGGCTCCGGCGTCGACGCTCAGGCGTGCAGCTTCCTCATCCAATACGGTGCCAGCGCCTACTGCCATATCCGGGTAGCGCTTTGCCAGGGCGTCGATTACCTCCAGCGCGCCAGGCGAAGTCAATGTGATCTCGACAACGGGGATTCCCGCCGAGTAGACGGTCTCCGCCGCAAACAGCGCGAGTTCCCGTGAATTCACACGTACAGAAGGAAGGATGCCAAATTCTTCGATGCGAGCTCGCGCTTCATGTCTTCTCATTGATTCGACCTCTTCGTACGGGTATTCGATATGCCAGGTAGCTGGCTTTGTTCACAAGAACCAATTCAATCATTGAATTACTTCATGCCAGGAGACAGAATTCAATTGGCCCGCAAACGTCAGGAATGAGCCAATCGTCAGAAAGGACTTAGTTGTCATTGAACACCTCGTGCCCAACAGCGAGATTCATTTGACCTTCGGCTGTCATATATGCGCCGATCAGTTGCAGATACGCCAGTTGAACGACCCGATAGTTGGCCTGAGCATTGAGGAAGTCCATCAGCGACGCTCCTCCGTGTTGATATGCAAATGTTACCGTATCGCGCACATAAACTGATTGATCGAGGTATTGCGCCTTGTATGGCTTGATCAAAGCAATATTGCTGCGCACCAGTTCGTAGGCATTGTCCACGTCGCTGAAGACTTGCGCTTTTGCGGCTTCGGCGGAATCCTGGCTTTTCTCGATGTCGATCAGCGTCCGCTTCTTCTCGCCCTGGTTCCGGTCGAAGATGCGCAGCGGAATGCTCACGCTGAGGCCAAGTGTCTGGGGGCCATTCGGGTTATTGGTCGAGGAGTTATACGTGAACCATGTACCGAAGGTTGGATCGGTCGAGCCATTGGAGATGGCGAGTTTGTGGTTGGTTTGCGATTGCTGAATGGTCTGGATCGCCGCCCGCAGGTCCGGCCTGTTGTCCAGCGCAATCTGGTGATAATCGCTGAGCGGCTGAAGATCCGGGCCTAAGTCAAAGAGCCCGGTCACGTCGAACTGGTCGACCGGCGTGCGGTCGTCGAGCAGTAACAGGAGCTGAATCTTCTGCTGGCGCAAATTGACAATGGCGATCTCGATTTCCGACTCGTATTGCACGCGCTGAAGTTCGATTCGGGCCAGATCGATTTTGGCCAGGTCGCCGGCTTTAAAGCGCGCGCGGCTGATGTCGATGATTTTGTCGTAGTACGCGAGGTCGGCCGTGGCCAGTGCCAGCACCGCCTTGGCCTGGAGCGTTTGCACAAAGGCCGAGCGCAGGCCAAAGATCAGATTGCGTTCGAGGTCAACGTGCTGGGACTGAGAAATCTGCGTTCCTTCTTTGGCGCTCTCCAGGCGCAACTCGCGCTTGCGCTCCCGTTCGTGCAAGTAGCTGAAGTTAGGCTGTCCATCAGTACCTTTGGTTGGAGTCCAGACTCCACTATGTGGCGCGATCTGCGTGCCATCCGCCGTCATTGTGAACTGCGGATTGGGACGGAGAAACGCAGTTATCTCCTCGGCCTTCATCTCCTCCACGTTGGCCGCATCCGCTTTCAACACCGGATTGACTGCCTCGAACCTTGTCTTCACCTGGTCCCATGTAAGCGCCTGCTGTGCGCTTGCGGTACTCGCAAGGAAAGCAATGCACAAGACATAACTGCCAATGCTTTGCGTGAAAACAGCTATTAGCTTAGACGGCTTCATTTGACACCTCCGGTTTCGGGAGCACGTCCTCTTCTCTCGCGACCCAGACATACAGCGTGGGCAGAAGGAAGATGCTCAACACGAGAGCTGCCATGAGTCCCCCAACAATGACGATGGCAAACGGGCGCTGCGAGTCGGAGCCGATAGCGTGCGACATCGCGGCGGGAAGCAGTCCCAGAGTAGCCACCAGCATCGTCATCATGATGGGACGAAGCCGCAGGACGGCGCCTTCGATAGCGGCGCCTTCCGGAGTGTAACCTCGTGCCCGAAGCTGATTGATATATTCAAGCATGATGACACCCGTCTGAACCGAAACTCCAAAGAGCGCCAGGAAGCCAACACCGGAAGATACGCTGAAGAAAGTGCCGGTAACAAGGAGAGCGAGCAAGCCTCCAACGGGAGCCATGGCCACGTTGGCGAGAATTAGCAGCGCCCATTTGAAGGAACGAAACATGGCGTAGAGAATGATGAAGATAAAAAAGACCGTCAGGGGCAGGATAAGGAGTAGCCGTTTTTCGGCTCGCTTTTCGCTATCGTATTCTCCCGACCATTCGAGGTGATAGCCATGCGGTAGCTGCACACTCTTGGCGATCTTGTCGATGGATTCCTTGACCGTAGAGCCCAGATCGCGCCCGCGAACCTCAAAGCGGATGGCCACATAGCGGGCTCCGTCTTCCCGGTAAATATCGTAGGCGTCATCGCGAATCTGGGCTTTGGTCAACTGAGCCAGTGAGACGCGCTCTCCCGAGGGAGAGAGCAGTCGAATATTCTGGATAGCCTCCTTGGTATCGCGATACTGTTTCTGATAGCGCACCACCACGTTGTAGACTGCCTCTCCCTGTAGCACCTGGCTGACCGGATTCCCCCCCACCGCGGTTTGTATCGCGTCCTGGATATCGGCCACATTGATGCCGAAGCGCGCAGCCGCCAGGCGGTCAACGGTGAGATCGATATTCGGCTGGCCTGTATCGCGTTGAATTCCCAAATCCTTGACCCCGTCAATCTTGGCCATGACTTCTTTGATCTCTTCACCCTTTTCCTCGAGAATGTCCAGGTCCGGCCCGTAAAGCTTGGCGCACAGTCCGCCTTTCGTGCCGGTAAGCGTTTCATCCATGTTGTCCTCAATGGGCTGGGAGAAGTTCCAGAAAGCCCCTGGGTGTTTCTCCACTTCGCGATCCATCGCGGCGATTAACTCCTCTTTATTCTGATGAAAGACGGGCCGCCATTGGTCCTTGGGCTTCAAGTCGATGAAATATTCCGTGTTGCCGAATCCTCCCGTGTCGGTTCCATCGTCGGGCGCCCCGGATTGCGAGACGACCTTGGTGACTTCGGGGAACGAGGCGAAGATATAGCGGTTTTGCTCAGCGAAGCGCGTGCCTTCCGTCTCGCCTACACTGTTCGCCATCGCGCCACGCGCCCAAATGGCGCCTTCGTCGAGATGCGGCAGAAACTCAGATCCGATGATTCCGCTGAGGGCCAGGAACAGGCTAAGCGCAAGCGACGCGATACCAACACCAAAGGTGATCCATCGATTTTCAATAGCCCACTTAACCCCGTTCCGGTAACGGTCCTTCAGGAACTCCATAACCGGGTTGCGCCATTCCTTGACGCCATGCGGGAAAAGAAAGGCTGCAAGCACAGGCACGATGAAAATGGAGAATACTATGGCGCCGAGTAGTGCGAAGGCAACAGTCCAGGCCATGGGCCGGAACAAACGCCCTTCGACTCGTTGCAGCGTGAAGATCGGCATGTAGGCGGTAATGATGATGGCGATAGCGTAGAAAACCGGCCGTTGGACCTCGTGAGAAGCGTCACGGATCATCTCCACCGGCGACTTGATGCTCATGGTAATGCGGCCCGCTTCCGGCGATCCATTTTTGACATGCCCCAAGTGCCGCATGATGTTTTCCATCATGACCACGGCGCCATCCACAACCATTCCGAAGTCGAGCGCGCCAAGTGAAATCAGGTTTGCGGGGATATGGCTCAGGTTGAGAAATACGGATGCGAAAAGCAAGGCGAACGGAATGGTGAGCGCAACGATGAAGGCTCCGCGAACATTACCGAGAAACAGAAAGAGAACGATCGTTACCAGGATCATCCCCTCGCCGAGGTTGTGCAGCACGGTGTGCAAGGTGTAATGGAGCAGATCGCTGCGGTCGAGCATGGGAACGACCTTCACACCCTCGGGCAGGATGTGATTGTTGAGCTCCTCCACCTTCTTGTGAATCCCGTCGAGCGTAGGGCCTTCTTCTGCCCCCTTGCGCATCAGCACGCCGCCCTGGATGACGTCGGGCTCATCTACAATAACGCCGTCCGGACGATGATCGGCTCTGGCCATGTGTCCCAGCCGAATTTTGGGGCCCCAGTCGACGACCGCGATGTCCTTTACGCGAACTGGAGCTCCATGTGAAGTCGTCAGCACGGTGTTCTCTATATCCTGCACATTGTGGTAAAGCCCGAGTGCGCGGACGTTCAGTTGCTGCGAGCCCTCTTCGACGAAGCTGCCGCCGGCGTTCACATTGTTGTTAGCCAGCTGCTGCTCCACCTGGCTGATGCTCAAGCCGTAGGAGATGAGCTTGTTCGGGTCGACGCGCACCTGATATTCGCGCGCGGTACCGCCGAAGTCGCTCACGTCCACCACGTTCGGAACTTTCCTGAATTCCTTGTACAGAACCCAGTCTTCGATGCTCCTCAAATTCATCAGGTCATATGCCGGGTTCTTGCTCCGGATCGTGTACCAGTAGATCTGGCCCGTCATGCTCCAATCCGTGCCGATTTGAGGCTGCACGCCCGCCGGCATATTGACCTGCGTGAGCCTTTCGAGCACCTTCTGGCGGTTCCATTCGTTGACGGACTGGTCGTCGAAGATCAACGTAATCAGGGAAAGACCAAAAATCGATTCCGACCGCGCCGTCGTAAGATGCGGAATCCCAAACATCTGAATCTCGATGGGAACCGATACTAGCTGTTCCATTTCTTCGGCGGAACGTCCCGGCCACTGGCTGATGATGTTCACGTAATTATCGGCGATGTCCGGATAGGCCTCGACGGGCATATTGTGAAACGACACCGCACCCCAGAGGAGCAATAGCACTCCAACCGCCAACACCACGTACCGATTATTGAGAGCAAAATCTACGAGCTTGCGAATCATGGCATCTTCCTCGTGCCCCGGAGTTGAGCGTCATTCATTGTCGATCGCATTTTGGAGATTGATCGCGTTTGTCACCAACTGCTGGCCCGGTTGTAAACCGGATAGAATCTCCTGCATGTTGTTCTTCAACTGTTCTCCGCTGATGACCTGAATCCGCTTAAACTTCCCTTGCACGGGAATGAAGACCCAATCGCGGTCGTGCAGATGCACAATCGCGGACGCCGGGACAGCCGTGTATGTCTTTTTCTCCTTACCGAACAATGTGGCCGTGGCGAACATGCCCGGCCGCATCATCTGGCCCGGATTGGCAACTTCAATACGGACCTTCGCTGTGCGGATATTTGGATCGAGAATCGAGCCGATGTTGCTGATCCTGCCTTTGAGAACTTTGTCCGGATAGGCGTTCAGCTTGATCTCGGCGGGTTGCCCGACGCGCACGCTGGCCATGTCGCTTTCGAAGACATCACAGACGATCCACACGGTGGTTAGGTCCGAAATAGTGAATGGGTTCGGCGTAGAGTAGGCCTGCACGAACGCCGCGTTGGTCACTTCCTGATCGGTAATCACGCCGGAAACCGGGGCGAAAATATCGACAATTCCCTTGGGGTTTTCGGGATCGCTGCCGAGCAGGCGAAGATGCTCCGTGGCGGTATCGAGGGTGGTCTTGGCGTCGTCCTCGGTGTCTTGCGCGACCTCCAGATCTCCCAGCGATATGGCCCCGTGCTCGTACAGCACCTTCGCTCGATCCAATTGCTTGCGCGCAAGCAGCTCATCGGAGATGGCCTTGCGGTAGGCGTCGAAGCCTCCCGAAATGTCGTCGCTGCGAACACGCAG
>Ga0181539_1001506_pt1 | contig 25470 bp, 26 predicted proteins | sample PEATcosm2014_Bin_46_FD_119767 | JGI IMG/M metagenome (GOLD analysis project Ga0181539, IMG submission 119767) | Peatland microbial communities from MTU Mesocosm Facility, Houghton, MI, USA - PEATcosm2014_Bin23_60_metaG | ecosystem: Environmental > Terrestrial > Soil > Wetlands > Peat | place... | reverse complement strand
CATACCGCTACGCCGAGTGGTCTAACGTCCAAGAACTGAGCCACGCCGTCGGTGACTCCCGCCAACCCGAAACCCGCAGCGAAAACTGACCGTCGTAACCGGCGTTGGCTCCAGTGATGTGTTAGGCAGCAAAATCGTCATAACTCACTTACGCTTCCGTTTTTTAAGCTCTTGGATGGCTCCAACATAGACTGCGCTCATAAGCAACAAAGGGCAAACGATTATAATTATGGGCTGTAAAATTGACTCTCCAGACCGAGCTGTGACTAACTTCCATACCCCAAAGCCGACGCCGACGCCGCCCAAAATGGTAAACCAAATCAGTAACAGGATAAGCTCCCGTCTGGTCATTTCTTTGAACGGCTTGCCTGGGACGCCGGGTGCTGGCATAAAAGTGTCTTGCTGCCTAACTTTTAATTACATTGAGTCTTTTCATGCTAAGTTGATATTGGCTGAGAAACATTGAGTCGTTTTTCTGGCGGCAAAGCCGGTTGGTTACGTGCGTCCATGTCCCCATCTTTAACCGATCTGCCATCCATTTCAACGTCATTGTTGAATCCTGACATCATCGTTTGTTGCCACGAATTTGATCATTTGACGAAATTTGAATTAGGAAAATTATTTTTGGGGGTTGGGGGGGCTAGATATTTGCGATATTGGTCCAAAGCGATTCAATATCCCTTCACTGAAAATGCGCGAATACTACAAAACTAGGACCCGACCCGTTCACGACCCGTTCATGGGCTTCAGTTTTCAACTTCTGAGCCGGACCAGTATCATGAGGTCCGTTTGGGCGCAAATGCCCGAAACCGGACGCGAAGCTCTTCGGCCTGCTGCGCGAATTTTTTCGGATTGGATTTTTTCAGTCGGGCGAGATTGTGAATTTTCCATTGGATTGCCGACAATTTTTGAAGGTGCGGGCATTTCATCAGATGCCAGTCGGGTGCGCCGGACACCAGGCCGATTAAAAATTGCCGCTGATTGGCGGTCAATTTGGCCGGCAGTTCCTTTTTGAGCTTGGCCCGCACTTTCTGCAACTCGGCCAGTGAAATTGGCTTTTGCGTCATGCCGACAAATTCATTTTCAAAGGGTGCCGACAGATCCGTGTCATTGGAAAACAACACCTCATGCACGGGGCGATTGTGGCCGGCGAGATAACAGACGAAACATTCGATCACGTCGGCGGTCAGGCCGGTTGTCTCGTAAAGCCCCCGAATATCAAAAATGTCGCGTGGGTGCTGGCGATCCATCGCGGCCACAAGTTTGCTGCCGTAAAGCTCGGCGGGGGCGAGAACCGGCGCGGTTAAATCCGTGGTGAAAACGCGCCTGGCCTCGGCGTTCAATTTGCGGATTTCGACGGGCAGGATGGTGCCGCGAAAAACGTGGTTCACCTCCACTTTAACCTGAATCGCTCCACGCTGAATGAACAATTTGATTTCGTCTCCCTTCCCTGTTGCGGCAACGTGGGCATCAATCCCGGATTTGGCGAGTTGCTTCTGGGTATGATTCAGGCCGTCGGAAATCGCTTCCAACGCCGCTGCTCGCGGCGTGGCGTGGTCAGAATACACCACGTCAATGTCCACGGACAGACGCGGCATATCCTGAACAAACAGATTGATCGCGGTTCCGCCTTTCATGGCGAAATGCGGATGCGCAAAAATGGCTGGCACGCTTTCCAGCAAAAGCCGGACGGTATCAACGTAGGATTTGTCCATCATGGTTTGATATTCAGGAGGGTTCCGTTTTTGAGCCGGGCGGTCCACCGGCTTTGACCCTTCCGGGTTCCGACGGCGGTTCGTGCGGCGGGTGCCCAGGGCAGGTTTAATTCCTCGGCCCATTGGACGCACAACAGCCTCACTTTGACCCGCTGGCAATGTTTCAACAGGGTTGTGAGCGGGGCGGTTCGCAATGATCTGGCTCCCTCCATAATATTGCGGGCTTCCTCGACGCCCTGATGGACGCCAACCTCGCTTAACATTTCCAGCAGCGCCCTTTCGGGTTCGGAAACCAGCACGCCGTTTGGTGTCTCCGGCAACGGATGCAACCCGAATCCCTTGGACAATTTTTCTGAAAACAAATTGGGTGCCGCATAGCGTGCGGGAAAGCGCTCGGTGAACCACGCGGGCAGGAACGCTCTTTTTTCGCCCCATAGCGAAAGCGGCTCGCGGGCGGGAAGATTGTGGCGGATGCCACGCCATGCCAGCGCGGTCTTTCCGCCGACATGAAAACCTTCAACCCGCCGGGCCAGGAATCTCAATGAATCCTCCCGGTTCAACGTGTCCTTGGGAAACATAAAGACACCGCGCCCCAAGCCAGCCAGCCATTCCGACTTTAAATAATGGTGCGCCAGCGCCGGGGACACCCCCAGCTTTCGCAACTGCTGACTGTCAAACGGGGTTCCCCGTGGGAAAGCCCCTTGCAGGGCTTTGATTGATTTATGTCTCGTAGATAAAGCCATGCTTGAACTATTCGACATAAATCAATCAGGATGCAAGATTATTCTGAACGGAATAATGGGGCACGCGACGGCATTATCAGAGCGCGGCGTTCCGTAGCCGATCACGAATTTATCCGCCCATTCGAGGCGAGATTTCTGTCCTTCCAACATTTTGCAACGGTTCGGGTGGCTTTGTCTAACCATTCGAGGTTCTCTGACAAGGCCGAAATATCCACGGCAGAAAAAAACTTGTGACCATTGGGAGCAGGTTTTCCCAAAGGTTTAAGCAGACCGGCTTTTAACAGCACGGTGAGTTCATGTGGCAAGAAGCCAAGGATTTCCGCAGCCTGATTCACGTCGAGGCGGGCAGGCAGACGCCGCAGGAAAAGCGTGGATTTCTCATTCATACGCACACCGCAGTCTTTCGGGTTTGACGGTTTGATTTTGTCTGGGTTTGCTGCTGTGAGTTTTTCTCGTCGTTCTCGTTGTCAGCCACAGCCTCAAGCTGGTTGGGCGCTTGATTCTTGGTGAGGTCAAGCTGCTCCTCGATTTCCGACTGGCGTTTAACCAGGTGATGATACCGGTCCTCCTTCTCGAAGGGTGCGCCAACCTTGGCCTCCAGTTCGACCGCGCGCTTTCGTGAATCGCGGATGTCAGCCTCCAGCCGCACGGCGCGGTCCTCAAAACCCTGCACCACGGATTCGAGCGAACGGATGGTGCCCAGCGCCGTGTCGGTGACGCGGGTGCTGTAACTGTTTTTGCCCCGCAAAACGAGTTCGGCGGTGTTGTTGAAGCCGGAACGGATGAATAAATCAAAACCTGCGAACCGTCCGATGCGAATGTCCTCGCCGAAACGATGTTTGGTTTTCTCCGCCCGCCGCAAAAGCAACTCCCCGGCGATGCCGCGATTGTCCGGAACTTGCTTGTCCAGTTCGATGCGGAATTGGTCGCCGGAAGTGTCCTGCCGCAGTGTCAAATCCTCGCGCAAATTCGCCAGCCGTTCTGTCCAGGTCTCCACCTCCTCGTGTGAATGGCGCAGACTGCTGCGGATGCGATACTGCTCCTCTGCATGGGCGGAGCGCAGCCGGGTCAACCGGATCAACTCGGCATCCACCTTGGCCTTTTCGATGACGAGCGGATTGCCGGAAGCGATGGCTTTGACCTCGGCATAGGTCAACGCGGCGGAATCCATGTCTTCAAGCCGGCGCACGGTCATGTCGCCGGTCATCACCTGGGCGATGAACTTGGCCTTCGTCTCCAGCGTCTGCCACATATAGGCATCGAACGAGCCTTCGGTGACGTAACGATAAATCTGCACGCTGGAATTCTTGTTGCCCTGCCGCAGAATTCGTCCCTCGCGTTGCTCCACATCAGCCGGTCGCCACGGCGCGTCCAGATGATGCAAGGCAACCAACCGTTCCTGTACATTCGTGCCCGAACCCATTTTCTGTGTGCTGCCGAACAGGACACGGACCTTGCCTGCGCGGACGGAACGGAACAGCGCCAGTTTCGCGTTGTCGGCGTCGTAATCCTGAATAAAGGCGATTTCTCCTTCCGGGATGCCCAGGCGTTTCAATTTGTCTGCCATGTCACGATAAACTGAAAAGCCACGGTCTTGCGGCGTGGACAAATCGCAGAAGACAAGCTGCGTCAAACGGTCGTCTTTGGTGGCCTCCCAAATGCGATGAATGTTTTCCACCGCCAGATTGACCTTGCTCTGCGGGTCGTCCGGCAGGCCGGGTTTCATCAGCCGCAAATCCAGCGCGGCCTTGCGGCCTTCGGTGGTGATTTTGAGCATATTATCCTCGCGAGGATCAATGCGCCCGCGTTTCAACGCCTCGGCGCGCCTGGCGAGTCCCTCGACGAATTCTTTGAGCTCAGCCGATGCCGGCGCGTTGCGGATGGCGGGCTTTTCACCTTCCAGCTTTGGGCGTGGCAAATTGAGCATCTGCGCGGTCTGCACATCCGCTGTTTGCCGGAAAATCTGCATCAGTTCGGGCACATTGATGAACCGGGCGAAGCGCGTGTTGAGCCGATAGCCCGCGCCATCCGGCGAAAGCTCCATCGCCGTCACCGGCTCGCCGAAGGTAGCGGCCCACGAATCAAAATGATTCAGGTTGTGCTTCTTCAAGTCGTCCGGTTGCAGGTAACGCTGCATGGTGAACATCTCGGCCATGCTGTTGGCGATGGGTGTGCCAGTGGCAAAGACCACACCCCCCCCGCCGTTCACAGATTGAACATGACGCACTTTCAGATACATATCGAAGGCCCGTTCGCTGGCAGTCTGCGGCAGACCGGCAATGCGTGTCATCTTGGAGACGTAGAACAGGTTTTTGAAATAATGCGCCTCGTCCACGAACAGCCGGTCCACGCCGAGTTCCTCGAAAGTCAGCGTGTTGTCCTTCTTGTGGTCGGCAGCCAGGGCCTCCAACCGGGCTTCGAGCCGTTTTTTGGCTTTCTCAAGTTCCTTGACGAGCCTGCGATTGGAACTGTCGGCGTGCTGGCGTTGGATCTCCTCCAGTTCGTCCAATTGCTCCTTGAAGAATCGAACCTGGGTCTCATGTGACAACGGAATGCGCTCAAAGCCCGAGTGCGTGACGATCACGGCATCCCAATTGCCGGTGGCGATGCGGCTGAACAATTTCCTGCGGTTCTGCGCCTCGAAGTCCTCCTTGCCCGCGACAAGGATGTTCGCGCCCGGATACAGCATGAGCAGTTCGGTCGAGAACTGGCCCAGCATGTGGTTGGGAACGGTGAACATGGGTTTGCGCGCCAGTCCCAGCCGCTTCAATTCCATCGCCGAAGCAACCATCGTGTAGGTCTTGCCCGCGCCGACGACATGTCCGAGCAGCGTATTGGGCGTTTGCAATACGCGCCAGACACCCGACTTCTGGTGATTGTGAAGTTGAACGGCCGCACTGGCTCCCGGCAAGGTCAGATGTTCGCCGTTGAAGGTGCGGACCCTCGAATGATTGAACGTGTCATTGTAAAGGCGGCAAAGCCGCTCTCTCCTTGAATCATCCGACCAGATCCATTCCTTGAATCGTTCCTTGATGCGCTCCTGTTTTTCGCGTGCGGCTTCGGTGGCCTGCGCGTTGACGACAGGCTTCTTGTCCACGTAATCATAAACGGTGGGCGTTTTGAGGTTCAGTGTTTCCTCAATGAGTTCGAGGGCGGTATAACGGTTGGTTCCCCAATCGGTTGTGTTCGCGGTCGCCCCTTTCGCCTCCCAATTGGCGGTGATGTGCCACGAGCCGAGCGTGTGGATGTGGCCGACTTCGACACCCGACGGAACGCCGAGCAATCCGTGGACGAAATCCTGCACGTCCGACGGCGGCAGCCAGGATGCTCCAAGGCGCACGTCAATCTCGGTGGCGGGCAAATCCTGCGGCTGCACCGATTTCAACGCCTCGACATTTTCATGGAAGCGCACATCGGAAACACTGGCCGTGTCCGCTGCAACCAACTTTTCGCGGACATTGCCGGAGAGATACTGGTCTTCGGTTTCCCATTGTTTGCTCTGCGGGTTGAGAAAAATCATTCCCCGCAAATCCAGCAGAAACTCCCCGACAGGTTTGCCGAGCAACCCGGCCATGTGTTTCAAATCCACCCGGCCCTTTTCATTCAGCGAAACCAGCAACGCTTCCTTGGGTGATTCAACGGATTGAACCGGCTGTTTGTGGTGGATGGTGCGTTCACGAAAAATGGCGGCTTTGACTGCAACCCTGGTTTCGTCGTCGTATTGTTCCAGCGAGAGCAACAGCGGCAAATCCGGGTCGCCATGAAACGCCCGCTGATTGACCGGGGCGTTGATGGGGCCGAAACGGGAAACGAAACGGTCGTAGGCGAAGTTTAACTGTTCACGCGCCTCGACAACCGGTTGCTCGCCGCTGCCGTCGAGTTGCGAGCGCATACAATCCCGCACCGCGTCCCGCACTTCAATCAGCCGCCGAATCCGCGAGCGGGTTTCCATCGGCATGTCATCCAGTGGCCGGAGAACGCCGTCTTCGTGGATGCAGAGCCGTCCATCCTCGTGGATGCAGTAGGCATTGGGTTTGATGTAATCCGGCGCGGGAATCGCCGGGTCAAAAGTTTTTTCGGCGGCTGATTCGGTTTGGAGTTCGTAAATGTTTTGCGGGAGCCGGGCAACCGCCTGTGCCAGCGCCTCGCCCAAGTCCCGGTCGTCCGGCGCCAGCACCGGTTCGCCGTCCCGATACATCCCTCGTGCGAGCCGCATCTGACCGAGCATCATTTCAGGATGGGTGGCGAAGTATTCGTTGATGGAAAACTTTTCCTGACGGTCGTTGGTAAAATCCACCGTTGCTTTCCACGCCGGGCCGCGCGGCGGTTCGCCGGGGCGCAGTTTGCGGAGCATCACGATGTCGGTGGTCACCTCCGTGCCGGCATTTTTCTTGAACGCCGTGTTGGGCAGCCGGATGGCACCAAGGAACTCGGCTTTCTCGGAAAGCATTCCACGCAAGGTTGAATCGAGTTTGTCCAGCGTGTGACGCGATGTGACGAACATGAGCAGCCCGCCCGGCCGCACCTTGTCCAGCGCAGCAGCAAAGAAATAATCGTGGATGGGAAATTTATGTTCATTCCAACGCGGGTCGTGAACGGTGTAATCGCCGAACGGCACATTGGAGACGGCGAGATCAAAAGATTCGTCCGCGAGTTTTGATTTTTCAAATGGCTGCTCTCGGATGTCGGCACCGGGATACAACGCCTTGGCGATGCGCGCCGTCAGCGGATCAATTTCAACACCGGTGATCGCCGAACGCCGCAGCATCTCCTCCGGCATCAGGCCGATGAAATGGCCGATGCCGCAGGCCGGTTCCAAAATATCGCCGCCTTGAAAACCGAACCGCTGCGCAGCCTGATACATGGCCTGGATGACGACCGGCGCAGTGTAATGGGCGTTGAGGGTGGTGGCGCGGGCGGAACGGTGTTCCTCGTCGGACAGGATTTCGGAAAGCTGGATTTGTTCCTTGCGCCAGTTCGCGCTGTCCACGTCAAACACCTGGGGCATTGCACCCCAGCCGACGTATTTGACCAACAAGGCCTTTTCATCTGGTGCAGCCGGACGATCCTCGGCATCCAACGCCCGCAGGATTTCAACCGCCTTGATGTTTTGCTGGAACTTCTGTTTGAGACCGCCTTCACCCAAACGGTCGGCATCGGTGATGCGGTAGTTGTCAAGATTCCTGGGCGAATCGCTGCCGTTCGCTTGATGGCCGACGGCTAAGTCTCGGGTGGGAGCAGGATGTAGTTCTCCCGCACCATTTCCCAGGCGCGGTCGTGCGCCTGCTGCGCCGTCAGCCCCTGTTTTCCGAACCGTTGCGTCAGTTCGATCATTTCGTCCTTCGTCTTCTCCTCGGCCTCCAGCAGCATCTGGTGCAACTGTCCTTTCGCCTCCAGGTCGCGCACCATTTTCGGGCAATGTTCGCGCCAGTGTTTCTCGGCCATCCGTCCGTATTGGGTCAATGATTTCATGCGCCGGCCTTTGATTTGAAAAAAGGTCAAGCTGGTCGTCAACATTGAAATCGCGACGGCGAACCGGCATGGGAACCTCCTACACGCCAGCCTGCGACTTTTTGGTTGAGGGTGACGCCGCTTGACCGGTATTCGTCCTTCCATCGCGCCATTCCGGCGGGAACAAATCGGCCACATGGATGCGGAATACCTTCACCAGGAAACGGATGTGGGTGTCCGTCGCAACGCAACGCCCCGTCTCAATGTTGGCGACAACCTGCGGGGTGATGTCACAACCCAGCAACTGGAGTTTGGTGGCCAGTTTCTCCTGCGTCCAATTCCGCTGGTGGCGGAGCCTGACCACATTGGGTCCGATGACATTGAGGCGGCGCATGACGATACACCTCACCCCCCGACATCACCGGCAGAGTTCAAAGAAGCCCTTTGCGCCCAATTAAACATCTGATAAACGGCGGAATACCTTGCCGATATTCCGCCGCAATTCAAGTTGCGACCGGTGTTCATCAGTTCTGCTTGACCGGAGGTTTAGACGCCGACGGCTTCACCCTTGGTTTGGCGCTGGCCTTGCGAGCGGGAGACGGCGCGTTGCGTCTGGCGCGCGATCTGGCTCATGACTTCCTCGCGCTGCTCTTCCGGCACGTCCTTGACCAGTGTTTCATACGCCTGCTTGAGTTTGGGATCGGTGTTGATGCGCCGCATCACGCCATTCTGCATCCGGTGCTGCCGGTCCAGTTCACGCACTTCATTCAGGACCACCATGCGTTCGAGCCGGTCGCGGGGGATGGACTGGAGGAAACCCAAATACTTGGGGTTCTCCTGGATGTAGGCGTCAATTTTGGCGTCCACTTCGGGAATGTTCCGAAGCGTGGGCGGTTCCTGGGGTGCGGACGCGCCGGAAGCGGCGCTGGGCGGTGTTTTTGGTTTTGTGCTCATAATGAGGTTTGTTTTGTTGTTGTTTTTAGATTGTCAGCTTTGTGCCGACAGAGTGTTTCAAGGGCTCAACGGATCAGCCGGTTCGTTGGTCGTGGAAAGGGATGGTGACTGCCCTTGCGACGTTTCCAGCGCATCGAGCCGCTGCTTCATCTCGCTCACCGTCGCGCGCAACGCCATCGTCTGCTGCAAATTGGTTCTGGTCTGCTGCAACGCGCTTTGAAACTGCATCAGCGCCGCCGATAGGGTTCGGGCTTGCACCATGATTTGAGCCGTGGCGAGCCGCTGCGAATTGACTTCCGCCAGGATGGCATCATTAACGGGCGCGGGGCTGAATGCGGCATCGCGTGGTATTGATGATGCAGCGCTGCCACAAACGGCGCCTGGATGGAAATCCCAGCGCGTGTTTTCCTCGACGCGATAGACGACGTGCTGCTCGTGCATCACCAAATCATCGCCGGGGTCAACGTAACGCCCGACATGGTAGGCATTGATAATTTCAGGATAACGAACGGTGGAGTTATCCACTGCCGGTGGTGGTTGCAGCGGTCGCAGTGCGAGTTTGGGCGTGGTGGAACACGCCGTCAGAAACAACAGTGGAATGAGATGATACGTTTTCATCGTTTTGGTGTGGTGGCAGGTTGTTCGTCCTTTTCTTCAACCAGGCCCGCACCGCCAAACGTGGCATCGGCGCGGTCAATGGTTTGCAGGACATAGAGATAGAACTGCGTGCCGCTGGGCACGCGGACGTAGAACCCATTCTTCTGGATCGAATCCAGAATTTGTTGGGCGTAGGTCTGGAGCACCGCCTGCGCGCCGGCAAAGGGCGCGTTATTGAGCGTTGGACTATTGATGGGGCCAAAGACGGTCTGCTGCTTTTCCGTCAGGGCGCTGGCCGCGCCGGAAAGGAAGGTCGCGGCAAAAAGTTTGATGTCGGCCAGGTTGTCGGATTTGATGAGTTGGCCGCACAAGCCGGCGCTGCCGTCGGTGATGGCCCAGCCGGACTGGTTGGTACTGTTGTCAAACTCGCGGTCAAGGGCGATGGCTTTGATCCGCATTTCCTCGCCGTTCTGCCAGACGAAAGTCCAACTGGTGTTGCCGGCGATGCGCTCGCGTTGCCGGTCGGTCTGTGCCATGCCGTGAACTTCGGTGCCCGCCGGGATTATCAGTTTGCCGCCGAAATAAACATTCTCGGTGACCAGGCCGACGATGGGGGTCTGCATGGAGGAGGAGTCCACCGTGGTGACGGTCTCGCACGAAATCAACCGTCCAAAGGGAGCATACACCGCGCTCAACTTTTTGGGTTGGGGAACGCCCGCCGTGCTGTCGGCAAACAGGCTGATGGGGGTCAGGGATTCCGGCGGGCGCGGCGGAACAACCGGCAGTGGTTGCGGAGAGGCGTTGGTGAAAGCGGACGGAGTTGCCGTTGTCGTCGTGGGAGATGATGAAGCCGCTTCCGGTTTGGCCGCCGGCGGATGGAAAGGTTGCAGGGGTCGCACAACGGACTGCACCACCTGGGGTTTGCTGCCAACATTGTTGGTGGCCAGAGGCGTAACGGCGATGGCGTCTTCGGGAGCCATGTGGTGTTTGCGGACAACACTGAATATCATCAATGCGCCGGCAAACAATGCACCGAAGGCAATGATCTTACCGGTCTTGGTTTTGAAGAAATTGAGAAAGTCGCGCGGTTTCATTGCTGGCCTCTGGGTGGATAGATGGGATGCACGGGAGCATTGGTGACGATGACAACGGGCGGTGGCGGTGACAGCCGGTTCACCAGCACAGTGAATTGGTTTTTCAACGACAACTCATTGCGCCCGCCGTCCGGCGTGCCGGTGACGGCGAAATAAACGATGCTCCGCCCTTTGGATGGCACGGAGCCATCCGCGGCGCTGATGGATTGGGGATAAAGCCGGTTGCCTGCCCGCAATGCGAAACTATCAGGCTGATAAATCAGCGGGGCATCGGATTTATTGGTGATGCCGGCGCGAAAGACCAGGGTGTCCTCGGCGTTGAACCGGAACGCCTGTTCAATCTGGATTTCATAATCGTCAAAATCGCTGACCAGCGGCTTGCCGTCGTAGGAGGTGAACCCGACGTCGGCGACGCTTTCCGGCTGTTGCGCCTTGAGCAACGGAAACGCCTTGGCTTTGTCGAGCAGCGCCAGGAGTTTTAGCGGACTGACTTCGGGCGCGCGGCCAACGCCTTCCTCCTCCGGCGTTGGCGGCGCTTCCATGTTGAGCGACAGGACGGGGACATCACTCTCCAATAGTTCGAAGACGTAGGTGTGGTTGTTCCAGCGGATGTTGAGATTGGCGGACGCTTTGGGCAAAAGCGCACGCACGGAAAGAAACGCCGAGCCTTTGGTGTGGGCGAGTTGAAACAGCCCCGGCATTTTTCCGTCCACAGTGACACTCACCCCGTCAATGGCGGTGATGGCGCTTGGAAAACTGATCGTGGTGACGCGGTTGGACGCAACCGGCACTATGGTTAATACGTTCTCATCCAGGAAATCTTTCAAAATTTCTTTGGATGGTTGCGCCCAGGCAACCAACGCGGTAAGCAGGAACAGGCTAACGATTGATTTCATATTTGAAGTCGCCCACAGCGGTGGGGAAACGTCCGTTCAAGGCCATGTTGGGGTTGCGGATGAGGCGTAACCGGAGCGTGAACGGAAACGCCTCGGTGAACGCCCGGTCCTGAAAGATGCCGCTGCGGATGATCTGGCCGGTGACGGCGGCCAGCACCTCATTTTCGCGCGTGGCCAGAATGTCTATGCGGCCAATCTCAACTTTCTGGTGCAACTGCTTGGCGCGAAATTCAACCGACTCCTGGATGCGCTCATCCTGCGCCTTGCCCAGGGCCGGTTTGAGAAACAGCAATTTGAGCAGGTCGGGATTGTCGAAGTCCTTGGGGTTGCGTTCGAGGAAAGCCAGGGTTGCCAGTTCGGCCTGCTGGACGTGCAACTCCTTGGCCTCCGAAAACTGAAGCAGCGGACTCAAGTAATACGTTCCGGCGGGATCAATGATGACGACGCGCTCGCGCTGTTTGAACTGCGATACGATGTGGTAGCGGTCAATGGCCGAAAGGAACAAAACGGCGACGGTGAATAAAAACCAGAACCACGGCAGCCGGTCGCGCAGCACCAGCAGTCTCCCGAAATCAAAACCCTTCTGCTCGGGGTGCTTCCGCACGGGCATCGTTGATGTCGAACCGGGATGGGTTGAAGTGGCAGGGTCCATAGGTCAGTAATAATTGGGTTTGGATTTGGCGATGAGTTCGCGGACGGCCTTGTTGCCGGTGATGTCGTCGCCGGGCCGGCCGCGCGCGGAGCGCGGGGGCAGACCGGAACCGGCGATGATGATGGCTCCGGCGCTGCCCATGTTGGCGGCGGTGGACATGGCGCTTAACAACGCCGCCATGCCCGCCGCGCCGGCGGTAACCAGAGGCAGGCCGGCGGTGGAAGCGGTCGCGGCTGCGCCCGCCGTGGTGGCTGCCGTCTGGATGAAACTGCTCGCGCCGCCCGAAAGCAACTGGCTGCCGGCCTGAGCGCCGCTGGAAATGACGTGCTGGATGATGATGGGAGCGGCGACAGTGCTGAAAATGATCCAAAAGGCAACTACCGCGACGCCGATGGTTTTTTGCAGGTCGGGCAGCGTGGAAGTCGGGTCAATGTATTCAAAGCTGGGGTCGGTCATGAAATCGAGGATGCCCTGCGTGATGAGCGCGGCGACGGCCCAACCCAATGGCCAGAGGAGAACGCCAACGAGATTCAAGAGATAACGGCTGCCGATGTGCTTCAAAGCCGGAATTGCCATGAAACCGATCAAGAGCGGCGAAAGCGCGTAGCCCAGGTTGAGAATGATTTTCTGGAAGATGTAGCCCCAGAACATCATCAGCGAAGCCAGTTGGCCAACCAGCCAGAGGACGGCGGAGATGATGAGATCGGTGGTGAAGTTGTGAAGCTGTGACATGACATTCCACCAGGACGATTGCGTGGCCGGGTCGCGCTTGATGATCAGCAGTTGATTGAACTGCTGATAGACGTTGGCCGGATCAACGCCCAGGCCGGAGAGAATGGAGTTTTGCAACAAGCTTTGGATTTGATTTCCCCAGGCGGGCAGAAAGACGAGCAGCGACGTGAGCAACAGGAGGCGCGACAACAATTGCAACAGCGCCTTGTGGGTGAATCCGTGAGCGACGGTCACGATGATGCCCGTGACAAAAAGCGCGAAGGCCACGCTCAACAGCAGGGTGTGCAAGTCAGAGCACTTGGCGAGAAACGTCGGGAAGATGCTGTCGAACGTGGCCATGATGAATGAAGCGTTGGAAGGTTACGGGGTGGGAAATACGGTCGGCTCGTTGAACAACTGGAACTTTGCCGTGTAGTTGCTAACCGCCTCCGTGAACTCGGCGTTTTGCTGTTCGGTCAATGCCTGGATCTGTTTTTGCTGGTCGTTCCGGTTCTGGATGTCCTGCACCATGGCGGATGCCGCTGCCTGATTCACCTCGTCGTCGGTACTGGCCAGGTCGCCGTTCAGACTGGTGAGAACACCGTGCAACTTCTGGACTTCGGCATCCGTGGTGGCGTTCTGGAGTTGCTCGGTCGTCTGCGCGATCTGGCCCTTGATGGTCGCGCGCCGTTGCGCCGCGTTGTCGGCGACCGTGACGTAGTTGTTCGCCGTGTTATTTATTGCCGCATACGGTTTGTATTGGTCGGCGGGCCGCTGGATGGTCTGGCCGCCGGGCGTCCGGAAGCTGACGCCCACCGTCGCGTAGATGCCCGAATCGTTGTAGGTCAGGGCGTGGCTGCCGTCGGCGTTGCCAACCAGATTTTCGAGGTTTTGGCCCGGCTCAAGGCTCTTCAAATCGGCGTCCAATGGCGCAACCATTGACAGCACGACTTGGGACGGGTTGCCGAACAGGAATTCATAATTCTTGAACTCGCTCAACTGGTCGCCGAGCGTTTGGATCTGCTGCACCTCGTTATCAATCATCTCGGCGTATTCGGCGAGGTTCTCGGCTTCATCCAATATCTGTTCGATGTTCACCGTCGGGTCATAGACGACCCACTGCGCGCGGGCGGAGAACGCCAGCGACAGGACGACCAGGGTTAGGACGATTAGTTTTTTCATATTTGTTCCTTTCTCTTTTTGTGGTTTAGGTGGGTAAAGGCTCCGCCTGCATTGGCAGGCAGCACGCTACTCTTCGATGCGAAGCAATTGGGTGGTGGGTTGGAAAATCACGCCGTCAATGACTTGTTCGGGCAGATGCACTTCGTAGAGCCGGACACGGCCTTCGCTGCCCGCCTTGGCCTGTTGCATGGAAACGTAGAGCCAGTATTGCTGCTTGACGGCGTCGCTGCGGCCCTTGTCGTAGCCGTCCTGATAAGATTTGTCGTTCTGTTTGCTGTTGGCGTAGTGAAGTCCTTCACCAAGCAGGACACCGCCCGCCGCGCCGCCCGCAATGGCGGCGGGATTGCCTTTGGCAAGAACCCCGCCGAGGGCTGCGCCGCCTGCGCCCAACGCCACATCCGTGACGGGTCGGGTGACAGCGGCGCAGCCCGTGAACAGACACACGACACAGGCAAAGGGAATGAACCGGGTGAGTAATGACATTTTCATGGGTGGTTTTGGTTATGGGTTGGCGTGGGCGATGATGCCCTCGACGATGTTGGGACTTTTACGAAGTTCGCGGGCGCGTTTGTCGAAGTGTTCGCCGCTGGACGAACTGCAATAAAGCATCTCGCGCGACGAAACGTTGTGAACCGTACCGCAAAGATTCCTGCCGGAATCGGTGTGAAAATAAGTGAATGGCGAATACTTCTGGCCCGATTGATGGTCGGGCAGCGGGTAATTCATGATGGCGTGCTTGGTGACTTCGGGCAGGGCGATGTCCTGCGCCATGTCCTCCAGGTCCGCGCGGTCGTTCTGGCGCATGATGAAAAACTGGCGGCTGTTGCCGAACACGGCGGAGCGGATGCGCGATTGTTTGAAGCGCGCATATTGCTGCACGATGGAGATGTTCCAGCAATTGAACTTGCGAAGCTGGGCGTAGGATTCCTGAACGATTTCCTGTCCGCCGGGGATGTCGAGGAAGCGGGCGACCTCCTCATACACGTTGCGTTTCCGCAATGCGCGCGGCAGCGTGATGATATGCTTGCGCGCATGGTTCGTGATGAGGAAGCCAGCCGCCGCTTTCAGCTCCTTGGCGGATTCCGGGATGTAACCCAGTTCAAAGTGGGCGATTTTTCCAGTGAGCGACAAATTACTCGTGCCGTCGAACAGGCAGCCGTAGTTGCCGTCCCGGCACCACGGCAGAATCAGGGTGGCGATTTCGATGATCTGTTCGCGTTCCGAACCCACCGGGTCGAGCATCATCAACTCTTGAAGCATCCGATGCGTCGGAAATTCCTCCGGTGTGAAGTGGGCGAAAGCGAGATTGCGGACTTCGCGGCTGGTCTTGGGTTCTTTCAAGAACCGGAGCACGTCGCCTTCGTTAAACGCGGCGAGATACTCCATTGCCTCGGTGAGGTGGCTGGCCTTCCAGTCTCGGAAGTCCGCAAAAGTTTCCAAAGTCGTTGCGCCCGGCGGCATCCGCTCGGCGCGGAATTTCTGCAACGCCAGTGCGTGCCGGGCAATGTCGAGCAACTGGTCGTGCCGTTTCTTCTGCCAATCCTGAAACGAGTCCTCGTAAAGCAGGTTGAGATATTTGGCGATCTGCGCTTGCCGCAGCATTTGTTTGTCCTCCTGACTCGATGTGCCAATCATGCGAGCGACAAGCGCAGTCGCGGCCGAAAGATGGTCGGGTGTGAGCGGCAGTCCCTTGGTGTCGAGATAATTGATGGTCAGATCGCCGTCGGGATGAATGACGATGGGCCGCGCGCCCTCCTCCACCGTCTGCGTGTAGATGCCGTAACTCAACCCCTCCTCAATGATGACGGTGTAGGCGAAGTAACCTTCCGTTTGCGAGAGGAGGTCACAAACGGTCACGGATTTGCCCGCGCCCGACATTCCCAACAACACGGCGTGCTGGGGCGATTTATTGTCCGTGGAACCGGAAAACGTTTCGATGCCGATGAGATTGTTCGCGGGACCGTCATAGATGGCCTCGGCGGTTTTGAGATGGCCGGTGAACGTGCTGGTGATGGGAAGCATGTCAGCCAGGTAACGGTGTTCGGAATAGAGCTTGCGATGTTCGTAACGGCCCCACGTCCAGCCCGGCCAGGTCTGGAAGAAAATGTTTTTGGACGTGCTGGGCAGGTTGCTCTCGAAATACTGCGCCGAGTTCATCGAATTGATGGCGTTCTTGATGGCGCCGGCCTTGGCGTTGAGGCCGTCCTTTGATTTGTCCCAAACCCGGATGACAAAAAGCGCGTTGAACGGAATGGTCTGCCCCTGCATCAGCGCGGCGATTTTCTTTTGCTTCTTGTCCAGCACGGTAAGCAGCGAGATTTTCCTTTCACTGGCGTAGTCGCCGGCCACGCGGTCATGCTCCTTCTCCTCCTTGTCGATTTCCTTGGTTATCGGCAACGGGTCAATGTTGACCGTGATGGTGTAATCCAGGAGCCGGAGATTGGTGAGCCGTTGGATGATGCCGGGATAGGTCGTGCGCGGCCAGCGGGTCAGCGCGATGACGGAGTGATAATGGCCGTCCAGGAAAAACCCGAAATCGCTCTGGCCGTTGCCTTCGCTGTGCCAGCAATTTTCCTGAATGGAAAGTTCGGGCAGAAAGTCACCGGCGGCGTCGAAGTCAAACCGGTCGGCGAGCGACGGATTCAAGAACTGTTTGTAGTGCTTGAAATGGTCGAGGTCGCTCATCGGCAGCACGCGCGTTCCGGCGCTGGCGAAAATATCCTTGAACAGGGTGTGAACGTGGGCGAACTCGACTTCCATCTGGTCGAGCAGCGTCAGGTAATACTCGCGCAAGACCGCGTTGCTGGTGAGCGTCTTGGGAATATTATCCAGCGAGCGCGACACATAAAAAATCACGCGCTGCCGCCGCAGTTTGCGTTCGGTCATGGCCTGCCAGTAACGCGCGAACCGCTCGTTGCGCGAACGCTTCGTCCAGACATTTTCAAACCGCTCCGTCTCCTGTTGAAACCGGAGCAACTCGGCCTTGTAATCGGAATCGGAAAAGTATTGGACTTGCAGCCGCTGGTTTTCGTGCAGCGATGCCAGGAGCTGGCTGAGTTGATCTTGAAAATCATTCAGGTCGGCGATGGGGCTATTGGTCAGGTCGGGCGCTTCAAAGACGAAGCCCTTGGCGACATACCCGCCGCGCCGCAGATGATTGAACACAATCAAATCGTGGACAAAAAAGCCGTTGGGTGGCCGTTCAAACATAAATCAGATGCGTTGGGATCTTCCCCGTTTGGCGTCGTCCATCACCCGCTGGATGCGGTTCAGGTCTTCCACGAGTTGCTGGACGCTGCGCACGGATTTGCTCTCATTGATGGCGACATAGGCTTCACAGAGGTGCGCCAGCGCCCGTTCCAGGTGCGCGCGGGCGGTCTCACCGAAGCCGTGGGTGTGCAGCCCGCTGCGCAAGGCGGACTCGGCGGCCTTGAGCTGGCCGAGCAACGCCTGCCGTCTGGCTTCCACCATTTTGAGGTCGTCGGAATTCATGCCTGCTGTGACATCAAGTCCTCCAACTGGTCCTGTTTCAGAATGACGGAATCGTGCAGAAGGACGTGAATTTCAGAGACCCACGCCTCTTCAAGGATCAGCGCGCCGAGATGTTTCTCGGCATGGATGCGCGCCACGCGCCCGCCAATCAAAGGCCCGACCAGCAACTCCAACCGCCAGCCCTTGAGCACGACAATCTCCGGGGGATAAACCAGAACGAGCTGGTCGGGTGGCAGGGTTTTCTGGCCGCTGAAATTGGGATTCTCCTGTAGAACAAAGTATGTCAGATGACGAATCGCAAAGCCCCATATCCGGTGTGAGTCAATAAACTCGATGTAATCCGGCGATGGCGGAATGAGTTCAACGCAGCCGTTGAACTGCCGTTTGTGTTTGGTGTGATGTGATTTTTCAGATTTCATAAAAGTGGATGGGTGCAGGAATGATGAACTTCGGGACTGAAGCCGCGTCCGGTCAGGAGATATTCAAAGCAGTCGCGGTCATAACCGGGCGGTTTGCCCTGCCGCAGTCCGAAAATGTAGGCGAGGCAGATCAGCAACGGCACGAGCGCCACGAGGAACGAGATGGCCAGCGACGCGTTCATGACGACGAGCAGAACAAAGAACAGCGTGATGCCCGCGCCGATGCCGCCAACGAGCCACCAGAAAAGACCGCCTTCCAAGCCCCAGGTGCGGCCTTTGGAGTCGGACGCGGCGTTGGTATCGGTCAGGCGAAGTTCGTTTTTGGCGTTCATGCGTCAGTCAAAAGAAGAATGGGTACAGGAACACCTTTTCAAAAGGTGCCCACCCCGACGGCACTGCTGGAGTCGAGGCCAAAGATTTTGTAGAAGGCATAGACCGCCGCCGGAGCCGCCGCGATGATGGCGCCGCCGAGGATGGACATCTTGCCCTGGTCAACGTCCCCGCGCCGGATGGCGAAGCCGCCGTAGATGACCGAGAAAATGCCCAGCACAAAGCCGAACATCATGATGACGGCGAGACTGTTGCTGATGCCGGTCTTCAGGTCGGTGGAATTGAAGGTCGTGCTTTGGGCAAAAGCGGAGACGGTGTTGAGCGCGAACAGGGCGGCAACGGTGAGGAGCGGACGCAGCCGCAGGACAATTTTCGGAGTGAACATTTTTTTCATGGCGTTGTTTTTTTATTGTTTTCTTTTTTCGTCAGCGGCTCTGCCGCCGAATGATGCGAATACTTTTACCAGCAACCCGGGCGGCGAAGTTGCAGCAACTGCAAAAAATGAAAGGGCGGCTGTGATAAGAAAAAGGCGCATGAATACTGCATCAAACGCCAACAAACTCGGCAAACTCCAGGAACTGGACTCCGTGTTGCCCCGCGAAATTCGCGGCCAGTCCCAGGTTTTGCCCCGCATCATCTCCACCGTGAAACGCGGTGAACTCAACCTCACCAAGCCCGGTCGTCCGCGCGGAAGTTTCCTGCTGCTTGGACCCACCGGCGTCGGCAAAACGGAAACGGTCGTCGTGCTGACGAATCAGATTTTTGGCGCGGGGAAATTATTCCGGTACGACATGTCGGAATTTCAAACGCAGGAATCGCTCGGCCTGTTGCTCGGCGCGAAATTGGGAGAGACTGGTTATCTGGGTGCGATGCGCGAACGCGCGGCGGAAGGTTCGCTGCTTTTTGACGAAGCGGAAAAGGCGCACCCGCGCGTGCTGGATATTTTATTGCAACTGCTGGACGCGGCGCGCATCACCGTGGCGACGGGACAGACGCTGGATTTCAGTGGATTTTATGTATGGCTGACTTCCAACATCGGCTCAGCGGAATTGATGAGCCTGCAACATTCCAACGACGCGACATTGGAACGGCACGTCCTTTCCCGCGCGCAACAGGCCCTCCGTCCCGAAATTTTCGCCCGCATAAACGAAAAACTCGTGTTCAATCGCTTGAGCTATGAACACCAGTTGGAGATCGCCGGAAAGTTTTTGTCACGCGAAGTCGAGTTCCTGGCCGCGCGCGGACACAAGCTCGAATTGGACAAGACGGTGTTGCCGTTTCTCGTGCGGAAGGGATTTCATCCCAAACTCGGCGCGCGCCCGATGCGCGATGCGGTGGAAAAACTCGTGGGCGACGCGGTCGCAGAATGTTTGCTGGCCGGCCAATCCGCCGGCGGCGCGCTCACGGTGGATGTCCCCCGCGATTGTCTCGTCGTTCAGTCAGGCCAGCAATAAATACAGATGGCTTTCACCCATGTCCTGGTCCGGCTCGACCGCGCCGGGATTCCGTTTCGGCAATTGCGCGCAGACGGCACGAACGGCTTTGCGCCCGGCTGCGTCCCTCGGAAGTTGCACGAGCAGGCTGTCGGCAAATTGAGTGCCGCGCTGGTTGCGGTAAATGTCCGGCACCATCACCTGGCTGGCACCGGCCTGGTAAAGTTCCTCCACAAATTTTGCCGCATCATTCGCGCGCTTGAAGCGACCGAGCGAGCGCGCTTTTTTTCCAGCGGCCTTCAACCACGTCCGCGCTTCGCTGCGGTTGCGTTTCGCCAAAAGCCCTGACAAAAAGACGCGATAAATATGTTTCTGCAACGCCCGATTGTTGACCGGCGATTTTCCGATCCGGCCTCGCAGCTTGGGCAGGCGCGGGTCATTGGCCGCCGCCCGGCGATACTGGGCGGGCGTGACGTTCCGATCAAAAAGGAGAACCTGGTCTGAAATCAAAGTTCCATCCCGCAGCCACATCCGGCTGCGCCCGCAAAACAGCCCCTCGACGGTGGCGAATTCCAGGTTCAGCCGTCCATTGTCATGCCAGCTTTTTTGCGTGCCCGTTCCGTGTTCCATTCGGAATGAACCGAGCAGTTTGCCGTTTTCGTTCCATTGGCGGACGACGCCGTGTAGCCGGCCGTCAAAATAAAATTCCTCCGTCGCGAGCTGTCCGTTGCGATGCCAGGTTCGGCGCCGGCCATGCAACTTGTGCCCGCTAAAATTTTCCTCCACCGCCACAACCCCATTGCGGTGAAGCATCCGCCTTACCCCTCGTTTGGTTTTGGCGTTCATGCTTTGTCAGGGATGTGGGTTTGATAATAACATGCCGAAAGGGATTTGTCTCATAATCATATGCCTGAACGAATCAGGGCATGGCCTTCGCTTCGCCATCGCCCGTCAACGTGCAATAAAACGCCTTCATGTAGAGCGTTTCGCCGAGCGCGAATAGCCGCATGTTTGTGCGGTTGAAGAATGTTGTCTGTTTCATGTGAACGGTGAAACCAACAAATAACAAGCCAACACCTGTTCATGGTCATGGATTTGAACCCCGCGCAGCGACAGATGCCGGCGATGAAATCCTAGAGGCAAGGGCTTTGGCGGCGGCGGGAGGCTCAAGTAGGAACGGAAGCCGCGAGCCATCTGATCGAGCGGAACCGTAGTATGCTTGAACCTCCCGCCGCCGCCGGACAATTCGAGTTGGTTTCATCGCCACGATATGCGTTTCCGCATGGATTCGGTTCATCATGTTTATTTTCGCTTTCCTGAACCGGCCCAAAGCAACGGAATCCGGTATGTTACGCTGGCATAACAAATAAAGCGGGCATTCTCGCTAGGGTCAAGGTCGATTCTTGGCCATGCCCCGAAAGAAATATCCAGCGAATGTTGTCGGCCCCCAAGTTCGCAAAGTGCGCGTGAGATTGGGGTTGACCCAGGAGCAACTGGCCGCGCAATGCCAACTGGCCGGTCTGGACATCAGCCGTTCCACGCTGGGACAGATTGAAGCCCGGCTGCGGTATGTGTCGGACGAGGAATTGATTGTTCTGGCCTCCTTGCTCGGACTCACCACCGATCAGCTTTATCCCGAAGAAATCCTCAAGCGGAATCGCGCCAAAAAGCTAAAGCCAAAAAGCGGGAAATCCCGCTAACATTGCGGCTTTAGCAAGACAGATACCCCTTATGCCGAGCTCGGCATAAGGGATATTTTCTGTAGCACTTGATAATGCCGAGCACACGGGGCGATTCTTCAAATCATTGAGGAATCGCCTCTTTTTTATTTTTGCAACTCGGCATTATTCGAGCGTCATTCCCCCTGTAAACCTCAACCAAATGAAAGGAATGACACTTATGAATGCTCTGTTTAATCCTCAAGCTGAAGATTTGCAGCGTTTGCAGGTCGGCCCCATCGGCCCACATCTACAAAGCTTTGCGGCTTTGGTTTCGCAGCAAGGTTATTGCAACGTGAACGGCTGGCTTAAAATTCGGCTGGTGGCCAAATTGAGCCGGTGGCTTCACCGGCGGCGGATCCCACTCAACGAATTGAACGAAGCCCGAATCGCCGCGTTTCTCAAAGCTCGCTGGAAGCGTCTGGCGAGTCACTGTGGAGATCAGATAACCATGACGCTTTTGCTGCGACACTTGCGGCAGGCCAAGGTTGTGGCCCCGCCACCGTTGACCAACGGCAGTGATCTTGAACTCATGATTTTGGAGTATCAGGGTTTTCTGCTCAGTGAGCGCAGCCTGATGCCATCTACCACCGGCAAGTATCTGGAGGCAACCCGCCGCTTTTTATTCCGCCGTTTCCCGGATGGAAAACTCTATCTGAAAAAGCTGCAAGCCAAGGATGTCACTGATTTTGTGCTGCACGACACGTCCCATCGCGGACGGCGTTCAGCTCAATTGATGGCCACGGTGCTGCGCAGTTTTTTGAGTTTTCTACTTCAAAAAGGCAGGATCGCAATGAATCTGGCAGCGGTGGTGCCCTCGATACCCCACCAACGTCTAGCAGGAGTGCCGCGCTACTTGGAGACGCGAGAGGTGGAGATGGTTTTGCGATCATGTGACCGGCGCCGGAAGATCGGGAAACGAGATTATGCGATATTCCTGTTGCTGGCCCGGTTGGGGTTGCGTGCCAACGAAGTGGTCCTGTTGACCTTGGACGACATTGACTGGCGCAACGGGGAGTTGCTGATTCGCGGCAAAGGTGCCCGGGTGGACCGCTTGCCACTGCTGCAAGATGTCGGACAGGCGTTGGCGGACTATCTGAAAAACGCTCGGCCAGCTTGTTCCTCACGGCGCATGTTCATTCAGTGCCGGGCTCCCTTGGAAGGCTTCGCCCGTCCCGGTTGCGTCAGCAATCTGGTTCGTTGGGCTCTACAGCGGGTTCATCTTAGTCCCAGTAATCGAGGCGCTCACGTACTGCGCCATTCATTGGCGACAGGGATGCTGCGCAATGGCGCATCGCTGGCGCAAATCAGCCAAGTGCTCCGCCATCAACTGCCCCAGACCACGGAGATTTACGCAAAAGTTGATTTTAATGCTCTGCGGGCGCTCGCGCTGCCGTGGATGGGAGGTGCGCTATGAAAACCCTGAGCCAACACCTCGAGGACTACTTAAAGCTCCGCCGTCAACTTGGATATAAAATGCAAGAATCCGGACTTATGCTTCGTAGTTTTGTGCGCTTTGCTGAACAGAAGGGCGCGGGAGTTATCCGCACCAAGCTGGCATTGCAATGGGCGGCACCGCCAAATATTAAACCGGCCCAGAGCGGGAACCGCTTGGGAATAGTGCGCCGTTTTGCTGAGCATGTGAGCGCATACGATGCGCGCACGGAGGTGCCACCGCAAAAACTTCTGCCGTATCATTTTTGCCGGCGAGACCCCTACCATTATACCGATGAAAATGTGTGCCAACTGGTCCAGGCCGCCCGGCAAATAAATCCCACCAGCCAGATTAAAGGACCCACGTTTGGCACCGTGCTCGGACTATTGGCAGTGACCGGGATGCGGGTTAGCGAAGCCCTGGCGTTGGACGATGGCGACATTGATTTTGACCAAGCGCTGTTGACCATTCGTCTGGCCAAAGGCAGTAAATCCAGAGTTGTTCCTCTCCACGCCTCAACCAACAGCGCACTCCGACACTACGCTTCCATCCGGGACAGTGTATATCCGAAACGACCGAGCCCGGCCTTCTTCGTCTGGGACGGAGGCGACCGTTTGGTTTATGACAGTGTAAACCGTTGGTTCCTTTTGGTGGCCTGCCAGATTGGTTTACGCAAGCCGGGCGATCAGCACGGGCCACGCGTCCATGATCTGCGGCATTACTTTGCGATCCGCACCTTGCTGAACTGGTATCAAGCGGATGCCGATGTCGAGGCGCGTCTGCCGGAACTGGCGACCTATCTTGGCCACGTTCATGTGCGCGACAGTTATTGGTATCTCTCGGCCGTGCCCGAGTTGTTGCAACTGGCCACGCTGCGTTTGGAGCGGGCTGAGAAAGGAGTCGCATGAAATCCGCCGCCACTTTTTCCGAGTTGCTGCAAGGCTTCTTCACCGACCGGCTGATGGGGCAATGCAACGCCAGTGCGTTGACCATTGCAAACTATCGGGACGCCTTTTGCCTCCTGATTGCCTATGCCCAGCGATGTTTGAAAAAACCGCCTACCAAACTTACCGTTCAGGATTTGAATGCCCCATTCATTGCCCGCTTCCTTGATTATCTCGAACGGGAGCGCGGTAACTCACCGCGCAGCCGGAATGTTCGCCTCGCGGCCATCCACTCGTTTTTCAACTATGTAGCGTTGCATGAACCCTCTGCCGGGGCGGTGGCCCAGCGTGTCTTGGCGATCCAGAGCAAGCGTTGCGCGAAAAAGCCGGTGGATTATTTAACCCGCGTCGAAAGTGAGGCGGTATTGGACGTGCCAGATCAAGCCACCTGGTCAGGACGCCGCGACCGAACACTGCTGCTGGTGGCATTGCAAACCGGCTTACGGGTCTCGGAGTTGATTGGTCTCTGTTGTCAGGATGTCATTTTGGAGACCGGTGCTCATGTGCGCTGCACTGGCAAAGGCCGCAAAACGCGCTGCATCCCGTTGCGCAAAGAAGTAGTTGTCGCTTTGCGGCACTGGCTACAGGAACGCAACGGGCAGCCTGCCGATGCCGTGTTCACCAACACACGTGGTCAAGCTCTCAGTCGCGATGGTGTTCAATACATCCTGTCACAACAGGTAAACAAGGCGCGCGAAAAGTGTCCGTCATTGAAAACCAAACGTGTTTCCCCGCACGTCCTGCGTCACAGCACCGCGATGAACCTGCTGCAACACGGCGTGGATCGCTCGGTCATTGCTTTGTGGCTGGGACATGAATCCATGGACACCACGCAAATCTACCTTCATGCCAGTCTTGAACTGAAGGAAAAGGCACTCGCCAAAACGGAGCCGTTCCGAGGCCGGCCTCGACGGTATCGTCCACCAGACCAGCTCTTGGCCTTCCTGCAAGCCCTCTAATAATGCCGAGTGAAAATATGAAAAAGGGGCGATTCCTCAAGATTTTGAAGAATCGCCCCGTGTGCTCGGCATTATCAAGTGCTACAGAAAATAACCCATTTCCCGAAGTGATGTGTGGTTTGAATTCCCAATCACAACGTGGTCAACGACATCAATTTTAAGCAATTGACCGGCCCGGAGCAGATCGCGAGTGATTTTTATATCGGCCTCTGACGGCGCGGATTCGCCGCTGGGATGATTGTGCATAACAATGATGGCGGATGCACTGGCCATGATTGCCAAGCGGAAGACTTCCCTTGGATGGCAAAGAATGGTGTCCATCGTCCCGACTGAGACAAAATAGTGACCCTTGATTTTTCGACGGGTGTTAAGAATCAAAGCCACCAGGCATTCGCATTCAGGATTGAAATACGGATGTTGAGTGATGTGGGTGCGCCAATAATCAGCCGCCTGTGTCGGCGTTTCGCATAATTGCATGGCTTCGGGTGTGGGACATTCCCGCAGTGAAACAATTTTCCATTCCTGCGGTTGCGGTGGGAATTTTAATGGCTTGACGATGTTGTTCGACGGTTGAGGCGTTGAGACGAAGTTTTCTGTCGTGTTCATATTTTGCGTTTCGTGTTTGAAGGAATGTTGAGCACGCAAAAATGTGAAGTTGACCACGCCAGAGCTGATTTCACCGGCATTGCAAACTCCACAACTCAACATTTCTGTAGACGGAAGTCACGGGCATCATCTGGCTTCT
>Ga0181539_1001505_pt1 | contig 25471 bp, 28 predicted proteins | sample PEATcosm2014_Bin_46_FD_119767 | JGI IMG/M metagenome (GOLD analysis project Ga0181539, IMG submission 119767) | Peatland microbial communities from MTU Mesocosm Facility, Houghton, MI, USA - PEATcosm2014_Bin23_60_metaG | ecosystem: Environmental > Terrestrial > Soil > Wetlands > Peat | place... | reverse complement strand
GCAGTCTGCGGGCCAGAAAGAGGCGCAGGCTGTTCCGTCACGATCACTCCGTCATTGGCCGCTCGCCGGCCGGCATTGACGCATGACAACAGCGTAACATGAGGGCCGGTTCAAGGCATCGGGTCCGACCCTGGTTTGGAGAAGCAAGTTCAGAGCCACTCCGGCAAACGGTCGAGCGCGATCAGTTCCTCGGCCGTGACGCGGGGCCGGATCAGCGCCCATTCGTCATTGCGAACAAGCACTTCGGGAACGAGCGGCCGGCTATTATAGGTGCCGGATTGGGTCGCGCCATAGGCGCCGGCCGTCATCACCGCGAACAGGTCGCCTGACTGCGGCTCGACGAGCGAGCGGTCGAGCGCGAGGAAATCGCCCGATTCGCAAACCGGACCGACCACGTCGGCCACGATGCGCCGCGCGCCGGGCGGCGCCTGCCGCACCGGGCGGATATCGTGGTGCGCCTCGTAAAGCGTCGGGCGGATGAGATCGTTCATGCCGGCATCGACGATGACGAAGGTCTTGGCTTCGCCGCGCTTGACGTAAATCACGCGCGTCACCAGCACGCCGGCATTGCCGACGATCAACCGGCCCGGCTCGAAGATGAGCTTGCAGCCAAGCGCGCGCGTCGCGCGTTTGACGATCGCCGCATAGGCATCGGGATCGGGCGGCGGCTCGTTGTCCTCGCGATAGGGGATGCCGAGCCCGCCGCCGAGATCGACATGGGTAATGGCATGGCCGTCGCCGCGCAGCACGCCGACGAACTCGGCCAGCAGCGAAAACGCATCGCCGAACGGATCGAGCTCGATGATCTGGCTGCCGATATGCATATCGACGCCGACGATGCGCACGCCGGGAAGTTTCGCCGCCCGCGCATAGACTGAGCGCGCGCGGCTGATCGGAATGCCGAATTTGTTCTCCGCCTTGCCGGTCGCGATCTTGGCATGGGTTTTCGGATCGACGTCGGGATTGACGCGGATCGATATGTCGGCGCGGCGGCCCTTGGCGGCGGCGATCGCGCTCAAGAGTTCGAGCTCCGGCTCGGATTCGACGTTGATGCAGAGAATGCCCTCGTCGACGGCAAGCGACAATTCGCGGGCGGTCTTGCCGACACCCGAGAACATGATCTTGTCCGGCGCAATCCCCGCCGCGCGGGCGCGCAACAATTCGCCCTCCGAGACCACATCGGCACCGGCGCCGAGTTTCGCCAACGTCGCAATCACCGCCTGGTTGGAATTCGCCTTCATGGCGTAGCAGACGAGCGCATCCACGTCGGCGAAGGCGCCGGCAAAGACCCGATAATGCCGCTCGATGGTGGCGCTCGAATAGCAATAGAACGGCGTGCCGACGGCATCCGCGAGCACGACAATATCGACCGCTTCGGCGTGGAGCACACCGCCGCGATAAGTGAAGTGGTGCATGGAGATTCTTTAGCACATTGTGTGAGGAAATCCGGTGACTGCTTAGCGCGCCCTCTCCCGCAAGGGGCGAGGGCGCAACAACGACCGCCTCGGCCCCACCACGCTGATGAATTCGTCGGCCGCGCTAGCGCAGCAGTGGATCGAGGATGAAGGATTTTCTCTGGCCCGGCGCCGCTACCGGATTGCCTTGGGCATCGAAGCCGTTCTTCACGGCCGCATCCTGCGCCGAGCCGGGAACGGCCGTGCCGTCGGGCGAGGTCAATTGCGCGCCCGCCGCCGGCGGCGCGGCGGCCGGGCCGGGCGGCAATTCCAGCGGTCCGAGTCGCCCGCAGCCCGCGAGCCCCAGCGCGGCAACAATTGCCGCAGCAAGCACGAGCCGCCGACCCACTCCTAACCGAACACCAGCCAAAACAAGCTCCCCCGGACCCATTTTCCCAATCAACCTATCACAGCGCAGTGCCGCGGCGACATTGTGTCGGCAAGCCCTTGCCAGGCGGTTACGACGTTTTCAGCCGTTTGAGCCAGCGCTTGGCCTGGGCGCGGACATTGTTCGGCGCGGTACCGCCGTAGGCCACGCGGCTCTTCACCGAATTGCCGACCGAAAGCACCCCGAACACCGCTTTGGTGATCCGCGGCTCGACCGCTTGCATGGCTTCGAGCGGCAGCCGGTCGAGCGCGACGCCGGCCTCGGCCGCCGCCGCGACGATCCGCCCGGTGACGTGATGCGCCTCGCGGAACGGCAGCTTGAGCGTACGCACCAACCAATCGGCGAGATCGGTGGCGGTGGAATAGCCCTCCCCGGCCGCCTCCTTCATGCGCGCGACATCCGGCTCGAGATCGCCCACCATGCCGGTCATCGCCCGAAGCGACAAAGCAAGCGCGCCGATCGCGTCGATCGCGCCTTCCTTGTCCTCCTGCAGGTCCTTCTGATAGGCGAGCGGCAAGCCCTTGATCACCACCAAAAGCCCGGTCAGCGCGCCGACGATGCGGCCGGATTTTGCCCGGACGAGTTCGGCCGCGTCGGGATTGCGCTTCTGCGGCATCATCGAGGAGCCGGTGGTGAATTTGTCCGACAGCCGGATCAAGCCGGTGAGCGGCGACGACCAGATCACGATCTCTTCGGCGAAGCGCGACAGGTGCACGGCCGCAATCGCACAGGCCGACAGCGTCTCGAGCACAAAGTCGCGGTCGGCGACGGCGTCGAGCGAATTCGCCATCGGCCGCTTGAAGCCGAGCGCCTTCGACGTCATGGCGCGGTCGATCGGAAACGACGTTCCGGCAAGCGCGCCCGCGCCGAGCGGGCTTTCGTTCAAGCGCGCCCGCGCATCGGCGAACCGGCCGCGGTCGCGCCCGGCCATTTCGACATAAGCGAGCAGATGATGGCCGAATGTCACCGGCTGCGCCGGCTGCAGATGGGTGAAGCCCGGCATCACGGTCGCGGCATGATCGAGCGCCTTCCTCGCGAGCGCACGCTGGTAGCCGAGAAGCGCCGCATCGATATCGTCGATCGCATCGCGCACCCAGAGCCGAAAGTCGGTCGCGACCTGATCGTTGCGCGAGCGCGCGGTGTGCAGCCGCCCCGCCGCCGGCCCGATCAAGGTCGCCAGCCGGCTCTCGACATTCATATGGATGTCTTCGAGCGCGCGTTGGAACGAGAACTTGCCGGCCTCGATCTCCGACAGGATGGTGTCGAGACCGTGAGCGATCTCTTTTGCATCCTGCGCCGCGATGATGCCTTTTTTGGCGAGCATCGCCGCATGGGCCTTGCTGGCGGCGATGTCCTGCCGGTACAGGTGGCGGTCGAAATGGATCGAGGCGTTGATGTCCTCCATGATCGGATCGGGTCCAGAGCCGAACCGTCCGCCCCACATCTTGTTGCTCATGACAGGTCGCTTATCAAAAGTGGTTTCGTGAGACTTAGAGCGCTTTCCCATTAGATCAAATCGGAAAGCGCTCCAAGATTCCTTATTTTGTCGCATTTTATACGGAAAACCGGTGTCCACCCCCGGATCAAGTCCGGGGGCAGGCATTTTCCCGAAAATGCTGTAAGCCGAGGTTCGTGCGTCGATGACCGAGCAATCCGCTCAATCCCTGAACAAGGCCGCGCCGGGCAAAATCGGCCGTCTGCGGCTTTATTCGGTCGCGGCGGCGGCCGGAATCCTGATTGTGCTCGCGGGGGTATACGGGATTGCCCGGCTGCGAGGCAATCCGGGCGACGCCGCCTGCCGGCCGGCGGTTGATATCGCGGGCAGGATCGCGCCGCTCGTGCACGGCGAAGTCGCGGCTCTCGCGGTGGCGCAGACGCCGTTCCGCGTCCCCGATCTCGCCTTCAAGGACGCCCAAGGCCGCGACAGGACGCTTGCCGACTGGCGCGGCCGCACCGTCCTTCTCAATCTCTGGGCCACCTGGTGCGTGCCGTGCCGCCGCGAAATGCCGGCGCTCGATGCGCTCGAGGCAAAGCTCGGCGGACCAGATTTCGAAGTCGTCGCCGTCAATATCGACACCCGCAACCCCGAGAAACCGCTCGCCTTCCTCAAAGACGTCGGCATCTCGTATCTTTCCTATTACTCGGACCGCAGCGCCCACGTTTACGAGGACCTGAAAACCGCCGGTAAAGCCTTCGGCATGCCGACCACCGTCATCGTCGACCGCGCGGGCTGCGAGATCGGCAATATGGCAGGGCCCGCCGAATGGGCGAGCGAGGATGGGGTGAAGCTCGTGAGCGCGGCGATGACCAATCCGTAGCCCGTTAACCGCTCTACGACGGGCGGGCCACGACTGCCGGACTTCCTTAACGATTGCGGTTGTTCAATTGCGGGCCCTGCGCGCGGCTGCGCGCCGGCGCGGAAATAGGACCGAGGAGAACTCCGGTGCAGAGCGCCGATCGCGCGCTTCAGACGGCGGACCGCGTGGGCCAGAATGTGCTGCGTGCCCGCCGGCTCGGGATCGAGACGCATCACGAGGCCATCGCCTTCGCGCGTAAGGATTGTCCCCTGTGCCGCGCCGAAGGTTTTACCTCGCACGCGCGCATTCGACTGACGCGCGGCCGGCGGTCGATCATCGCCACGCTTTATCAAATTACCTCCGACTTGCTGAAACCGGGCGAAATCGGCTTATCGGAATCGGCGTGGCAGCGGCTCGGCCCTGCGGACGGTGAGCCCATCGCGGTGAGTCATCCCGCCGCCGTCGACTCGTTCAGCGCGGTCCGCGGCAAGGTCTATGGCCGCCGGCTGCAAGCGGATGCGACGGGGGCGATCATCAATGACGTCCTCGCCGGCCGTTATTCGGATATCCAATTGTCGTCATTCGTCACCGCTTGCGCGGCGCGTTCGCTCGATCTTGACGAAACTATCGCGCTGACCGCCGCGATGATGAATGCCGGCAATCGGCTCACCTGGCCGGCGCGGCCGGTGCTGGACAAGCACTGCGTCGGCGGCCTGCCGGGAAACCGGACCACGCCCATCGTCGTCGCCATCGTCGCTGCATGCGGCCTCACCATCCCCAAAACCTCGTCGCGCGCCATCACCTCGCCGGCGGGTACCGCCGATACGATGGAGACGATGGCCCCGGTCGATCTCGATTTGACAGCCATGCGGCGCGTCGTCGAACAGGAAGGCGGTTGCGTCGTCTGGGGCGGCACGGTGCGGCTCAGCCCCGTCGATGACCTCCTGATCCGCGTCGAGCGCGCGCTCGATCTCGACAACGGCGGCCAGCTTGTCGCGTCGGTGCTCTCGAAGAAGATTGCGGCCGGCGCGACCCATCTTCTGGTCGACATCCCGGTGGGCGAGACCGCAAAGGTGCGTAGCCAGGACGAAGCCGCGCTGTTGCAAAAACGATTGCTGGAGGTCGCCGCGGCGTTCGGGATCGAGGCGAAGGTCGTCGTGACCGACGGCAGCCAGCCGATCGGACGCCGGATCGGACCGGCGCTCGAGGCTTGCGACGTGCTGGCCGTGTTACGCGGCGAGCCGCACGCGCCGATCGATCTGCGCGAACGCGCGCTCGCTCTGGCCGGCGCGCTGCTCGAACTTGGCGGAACGGAAACGGGCCGCGGTTACCAGACCGCGCAAGCTGCCCTTGCCGGCGGCAGCGCGTGGAAGAAATTCCAGCGTATCTGCGAGGCGCAAGGCGGCATGCGCGAGCCTCCGGTCGCCAAGCAGACGAGACCGGTCACGGCAAGATCGGAAGGCCAAGTATGCCGCATCGACAATCGGCGCCTCGCCAAGCTCGCTAAGCTCGCCGGCGCTCCGGACGCGAAAGCAGCCGGTATCGAGATGCTTGTGCGCGTCGATGATCACGTTTGCGCGAAGCAACCGCTCTTCACCGTTCACGCCGAGACAAGCGGCGAACTGGCTTATGCGATGGACTACCTCGCAGCCAACGCCAACATCGTAGGTCTCGATCACTGAAGCTGTTCGCCGCGCCCGCTCGCGCCAAGGATTGCTACGCGCTGACGTCGAGATTGGTTCCGATATTGGCGGCCACATTGGCGAGCGAATTCAAGTTCTGCTGCGCGGCGTCGATCAATTTCATCACCGAGGCTGCATTATGCGCATTGTTCATGCGCGCGAGCCGTCCGGCGACCGCAAGCTGCAGCATGCCGGTCTGGGCGCCGACGAACGCGGAGATGAGGCTCGTAGCCATGGGGCGGCTTTCGCGCGGCTGTCACAATCGGGCCATCAAATAGACCTGCGCAAATAGACCTGCGGGGTCGCTGCGGCGATGAAATTGAGCTGGCGCAGTTTAGGAAGGGTTGACACGGCCGCGCAAGCTTCTATGCTTAACCATATGGTTAAGGTTTCAAGCACCGCGCTCGACCGCACTTTTGCCGCGCTCGCCGATCCGACGCGGCGGGCCCTGGTGATGCGGCTCGCCGGCGAGCCCGATCTGTCGGTGAGCGAGCTTGCCGCGCCGTTTGCGATGTCGCTGCCTGCGGTCATGAAGCATCTCGACGTGTTGTCCGACGCCGGCCTTATCGCGCGAACGAAAACCGGCCGCACCGTCGCCTGCCGGCTCGACGCCGGACCGATGCGGGACGCCTTCGAATGGCTCAACCGTTACGAAAAGTTCTGGTCCGAGCGGCTCGATCGCCTTGCCGCCTATCTGGAAAAGGATTCGGAGGACGATGAATCATGGACACGCGAACAACCACCAAACCTAGCCTCACCATCAAGCGAAGGCTCAAATCGCCGCCGGCCAAAGTCTTCGCGGCGTGGATCGATCCGGAAAAAGTGAAACAATGGATGGGGCCGGGCGAAATCAAGGCGCTGCGCGCGGAATGCGATGCGCGGGTCGGCGGCCGTTTTCACTGGGTCATGCAGCATCCGAGCGGCGAGGAGCACGACGTGAGCGGCAGCTATCGCGAAGTGATCCCGAACGAGAAGCTGGTTTTCACCTGGGCGTGGAAAACCACGCCCGAGCGTGAATCGCTGGTCACGGTGCAGCTCACGCCCGACGGCGACGGCACTTTGCTGACGCTGACGCACGAACAGTTCTTCGACGAAGCGGCCCGCGACGGCCATCGCGGCGGTTGGAACGGCGCCCTCGACAAGATGGAAAAACTGTTCGGGTGAAACAAACCTCTCCCCGCTGCGCGGGGAGAGCATAGGCGTCCTTCGGACGCCTTTCTTTGTACAAGAACGCCGATGCGAGCATCGGCTATGCGAAGAACATGGAGCAAAACATGCGCGGAACGCACGGCAAATTTTACTGGAACGAGCTGATGACGCGCGATGTCGCGCGCGCCAAGAATTTCTACGCCGACACGCTGGGCTGGGGCTTCGACTCCATGCCGATGCCGAGCGGCGGCACGTACTGGATCGCCAAGATCGGCGATGAGCCGGTGGGCGGCTTGTTCGACATCAGCGGTCCGGAATATCAAGGCGTGCCCGAAACCTGGATGCCTTACATCGCCGTCGACGATGTCGATGCGCGGCTGACGAAGGCCGTTGCCTCAGGCGCCACGGTCATGAAACCCGCCTTCGACGTGCCCGGCGTCGGCCGCATCGCGATCCTCTTGCAGCCCGGCGGCGGCGGCATCGGCTGGATGACGCCAGTGTCGTAATTAACCTTCTCCCCGCACGCGGGGCGAAGGAGAAGAGCGAAAGGAGACCCCCCATGGCCCCCCACAAAATCGTCTCCCGCGACGAATGGCTCGCCGCCCGCAAGGCCCACCTCGCCGAGGAAAAAGCGTTCACCCGGGTCCGCGACGAATTGAGCCGCAAGCGCCGCGAGCTGCCGTGGGAGAGAATCGAAAAGAATTATCTGTTCGAAGGGCCGAACGGCAGGGAGTCGCTCGGCTGTCTGTTCGGCGGCAACAGCCAGCTGATCGTCTATCACTTCATGCTCGGCCCCGGCTGGGAAGCGGGCTGCCCGAGCTGTTCGCTCTTGGCCGATCATTTCGACGGCGCAGTCGTCCATCTGGCGCAGCGCGACGTTGCTTTCGTCGTCGTGTCGCGCGCGCCGCTCAGCCAGATCGAGGCGTTCCAGCGGCGCATGGGCTGGCGCTTCAAATGGGTGTCGTCGTTCGCGAGCGATTTCAACTTCGACTTCCACGTTTCGGCGACGCCGGAGGAAAGGGCGAGCGGCAAGGTCGACTATAATTACGAACTGACCGAGTTCCCGAGTGAAGAGCGGCCCGGCGCCAGCGTCTTCTTCAAGGATGCGGCCGGCGCGGTCTTCCATACCTATTCGACCTACGGCCGCGGTCTCGACATTCTGATCGGCGCCTACAACTTCCTCGATCTCGCGCCCAAGGGCCGCGACGAGGACGGCCTCGGCTGGCCGATGGCGTGGGTCCGTCATCACGATCGCTATGACGGCGCCGCGGTCGATGCCGCGGCGGGCTATTCGGAGCCGAAAAGTTCGGCGTCCTGTTGCGAAGAGTGAAATACCTGTCTCGGCAATCGTCTTGAACAAGACCTGGGGAGCGATATCACATGTCAACCGACCTCGAATACCTGGCCTTTACGGCCATGCTGACGGCCTCGCTGTGGATTCCCTATATCATCGCGCAGGTGACGACCAACGGGTTTCTCGGCGCGGAAAATTACGTCGACCCGACAGCGCGGCCAGTGCCGCTGTGGGGCAAGCGCGCGGACCGCATCTATCTCAATGCCGTCGAGACCTTCGCGCCGTTCGCGGCGCTGGTGATCCTCATTCACCTGACTGGCAAGGCCGATGCGATGACGGCGTTCTGGGCGCAGAGCTTCTTTTGGCTGCGTGTGGCGCACGCCGTGGTCTACCTCGCCGCCATCCCCTATATCCGCACCGTCATATTCGTGCTCGGCTACGTATCGGTCATCGGCCTGTTCATCGAACTGATAAGATAATACGGAATCCTGCTGATCGATTCCTATTTCGTCATTCCGGGGCCGAGCCAACGGACCCGCGCGAAGTCGCGCGGTCCGATGACAGGCTCCGCGAGGAGCCCGGAATCCATAACCACAGACCGTGATTATGGAATCCGGACTCGCCGCCAATCCAAGTCGGCTGTTGCCGACTTGGACATTCGAATGCCGATCTCGGGTAAACCCGAGATCAGTGGCGATCCGGAATGACGAGCGAACCGATTAGCGGGATTTGGTATAATCCTGGCGCAAATGTCGCCCGGGTTGAGCGAACGCGAAACCCGGGAGGCGCCATCTCCGGCTGTCGCTCCGCGACATCCGGGCTACAATTTTCAGCGCGTCGGCACCGGCTTTTCGCCGCGGTAGTCGTAAAAGCCGCGCTGCGTCTTGCGGCCGAGCCAGCCGGCTTCGACGTATTTCACGAGCAGCGGGCACGGCCGGTATTTGGAATCGGCCAAGCCCTCGTGCAGTACCTGCATGACCGAAAGGCAAGTGTCGAGACCGATGAAGTCGGCCAGTTCGAGCGGACCCATCGGATGATTGGCGCCGAGCCGCATCGCGGCGTCGATCGCCTCGACATTGCCGACGCCTTCATAGAGCGTGTAGATCGCCTCGTTGATCATCGGCAGCAGGATGCGATTGACGATGAAGGCGGGAAAGTCTTCCGAAACCGCGATCTTCTTGCCGATCTTGCTGATGAATTGCTTGGTCGCTTCGAAGGTCGCATCGTCGGTAGCGATGCCGCGGATCACCTCGACCAGTTCCATCACCGGCACCGGATTCATGAAGTGAATGCCGATGAAACGCTCCGGCCGATCGGTCGCGGCGGCAAGCCGCGTGATCGAAATCGAGGACGTATTGCTGCCGATGATGGCCTCCGGCTTGAGCACCGGACACAGCGCCGAGAAGATTCGGCGCTTGGTCTCCTCCTGCTCGGTGGCCGCTTCGATCACGAGATCGCAATCGCCGAGTTCCTCGAGCGTGTGGGCCGGCGCGATGCGCTTGATCGCCGCCTGCCGCTCCTCGTCGCTGATGCGCTGGCGGCTGACCTGACGCGCCAGATTGCCGTTGATGGTGGCGAGGCCTTCGGCGATACGCTCGCTGGCAATGTCGTTCAGCAGCACGTCAAAGCCGGACAGCGCGCAGACATGGGCGATGCCGTTGCCCATCTGGCCGGCACCGATGACGCCGATCTTGTGAATGGGAGGAGCCATTCTGCCCGCCTGTTCGCTACGCGCGTTGGGCCGTTCCTTGACGTCGACCATTTCGTTTCACCTTTTACGACGATCCCGAGCCGGAGGCCAGTTCCGGTCACCGCTTGATTTTGTCCAGCTCGGTCGCGAGCTCCGGCAGGGCCTGGTAGAGATCGGCCACCAGTCCATAATCGGCGACCTGGAAGATGGGGGCTTCCTCATCCTTGTTGATCGCAACGATGACTTTCGAATCCTTCATGCCGGCGAGGTGCTGGATGGCACCGGAAATGCCGACGGCGATATAGAGAGCGGGGGCGACGACTTTGCCGGTCTGACCGACCTGCCAGTCGTTCGGCGCATAGCCGGCGTCGACCGCGGCGCGCGAAGCGCCGATCGCGGCGCCGAGCTTGTCCGCAACCGGCTCTATGTATTTGGTGAAGTTCTCGCGGTTTTGCATCGCCCGGCCGCCGGAAATGATGATCTTGGCGGAGGTCAGTTCCGGCCGCTCGGATTTCGACAGTTCTTCGCCGACGAAGCCGGACAGTGCGGGATCGGCCGCGGCGGCGACCGGCTCGATCGGCGCCGAACCGCCGGCGCCGGTCGCCTGGAACGCCGCCGTGCGCACGGTGAGGACCCGCTTTTTCTCGCTCGAACGCACCGTCTGGACGGCGTTGCCGGCATAGACCGGCCGTTCGAAGGTGTCCGGCGCCAGCACTTTGACGATGTCGGAGACCTGCATCACGTCGAGCAGCGCCGCGACCCGCGGCATGATGTTCTTGCCGCTGGTGGTCGACGGCGCCATGATGGTTTCGTAGGGCTCGGCCAATGCGACGATCAGGGCAGCGACCGGCTCGGCCAGCATGTGGGCGTAGATCGGCGCGTCGGCCAGCAGGACTTTGGCGACGCCGTCGAGCTTCGCCGCCGCTTCGGCGACCGCTTGGCAGCCTTGACCGGCGACCAGGATATGCAGGTCGGCGCCAAGCCCCTTGGCGGCGGTCAGCGCCTTGTTGGTCGCGTCCTTGAGCGAGGCATTGTCGTGTTCGGCGAGAAGAAGTGTCGGCATCAGATCGCTCCCGCCTCGTTCTTCAGCTTGTCGACAAGCTCGGCGACGGTCTTGACCTTGATGCCGGCTTTGCGCACCGGCGGCTCGACCGTCTTTATCACTTCAAGCCGCGGCTTGGTGTCGACGCCGTAATCCGAGGCGGATTTGTCGTCGATCGGCTTTTTCTTGGCCTTCATGATGTTCGGCAGCGAGGCATATCGCGGCTCGTTCAGCCGCAGATCGACGGTGACGATGGCCGGCATTTTGAGCTTGATCGTCTGCAGGCCGCCGTCGACTTCGCGGGTGACCATGGCGGTCTCGCCGTCGAGCGCGAGCTTGGAGGCAAAGGTGCCTTGCGGCCAGCCGAGCAACGCCGCCAGCATCTGGCCGGTCTGATTGCAATCGTCGTCTATCGCCTGCTTGCCGAGCAGAATGAGACCCGGCTGTTCGGCGGCGGCGATGGCTTTGAGGATCTTGGCCACCGCGAGCGGCTCGACGCCGCCTTCGGTCTTGACCAGGATGCCGCGGTCCGCCCCCATCGCCAGCGCGGTGCGGATGGTCTCGGCGGCCTGGGCTGGTCCGATCGACACGCAGACGATCTCGGTCGCCTTGCCGGCTTCCTTGAGCCTGATCGCTTCTTCGACTGCGATCTCGTCGAACGGATTCATCGACATTTTTACGTTGCCGAGCTCGACGCCCGAGCCATCGGCCTTGACCCGGATTTTCACATCCTTGTCGATCGCCCGTTTCACGGGCACGAGAATTTTCATGGTTATACGGCTGCTATAATCGGATGTTGTTCTTTGCCGCCTCGGCCGATGAACAAGCCCGGCGATGCTGCGGTGCAAAGAACCTAACGGCCGCGACGCTTGCGGTCAACGCTGGTCAGCGGTTGAGGCCGGGCTTCCAGAGCACATCGTTAGCGCCCTTGCCGTTCATATATCGGCTGGCGACGAACAGGTAATCCGACAGGCGATTGACGTATTTCAATACCGCATCGCCGACACTCTCGTCGGGCTGGTCCTTGAGTTCGACGATCAGCCGCTCGGCCCGGCGGCAGACGGTGCGGGCGAGATGCAGAGCGGCCGCCCCGGCACTGCCCCCCGGCAGCACGAAGGATCGCAACGGCTCGAGCTCGGCGTTGAGCCGGTCGATCTCGGCTTCGAGCCAAGCCACCTGGTTCTCGGTCACCGTCAGCCGCGCGCCCTCCGGACCCCTGCCCTTGCCCGGCGTGCACAGATCGGCGCCGACATCGAACAGGTCGTTCTGAATGCGCAAGAGCGCGGCGTCGAGCGCCGCGTCCTCTCGGCAGTGCAGCCTGGCGACGCCGACCGCGGCATTGGTCTCGTCGATGGTGCCGTAGGCGGCGATCCGGCGATCGTATTTCTTGCGCCGTTCGCCGCTGCCGAGTGCGGTGGAGCCGTCGTCGCCGGTGCGGGTATAGATCTTGTTGAGGACGACCATGAGGCGCCGACGCAGGTTGGTCTTTTAGGTTACTTCGACATCGCCCAGAGGGTGGCCATGATCACGACGATGGCGATGAATTGCAGCAATACGCGCAGCCGCATCAGCTTCTGCGACGTATTGCCCGACCCCCCGCGCATCATATTGATGAGGCCGAGCAGCAAGACGACCGCGACCGCGCCGATGGCGATCGGGACCGCGACATGGGACATGAATTCGGACATGCGGTACTTGTAGCCCGGGTTGAGGGTCCTGTCATTCCGGATTGCTGCTAAGCGGCAAGTCCGGAATCCATAATCACAGGTCAGCGAATATGGATTCCGGGCTCCTCGCTTCGCTCGGCCCCGGAATGACGAGTGCGGCGACATGGGCTAAGACAGCGCCGCAACGCCCGGAGGAACACCCGCATGATCGTCGATTTCCAGCACCACTTCACGCCGCGCGAACTGATCAAGGACGACCCCGGCGACCGTCTGGTATTGCATTACGACGCGCTCGGGGCGCCGAGCTATACGGTGCATTCGCTGCTTTACGATCTCGACGAGCACGTGCGCATGATGGACCTGGCCGGCATCGACGCCGCATGGCTGACCAGCGCCGCCGGCATGTGCGCCGACCTCGAAACTTCCCGGCTCGTCAACGACAAGGCGAAGCAGGCCGAGCGCGACTATCCCGGAAGGTTCATCGGCGCCGCGCATGCGCACCCGCTCGGCGGCGCCGCCGCGCTCAAGGAGCTGGCGCGGTGCCGGCACGAACTCGGCTTCCAGGGCGTCACCGTCACTTCGGAATTCGACGGCAAATTCATCGACGCGCCCGAGCTCGAACCGTTTTGGGACGAAGTCTGCCGGCTCGGCCTGTTCGTCTTCGTGCACCCGGCGCTCAAACTCAATGCCGCACAGCAATTCGACGCCTACGACACCGCGCGCGCCGTGGGGCGCGAGTTCTCGCTGATCATGGCGACGATCCGGCTCGTCAATTCCGGCGTGTTCGATCGCCATCCCGAACTGACCGTGCATATGGCGCACCTTTCGGGCGGCATCGCCGGAATGCTCGCGCGCATCCGCTGTTACGAGGACAAGGTATTTTGGGGTACCGCCGGCAATCCGCGTCACGGCATAAAAGGCGCCAAAGCCATCGACCACTACATCCGGCACAATCTCGTGTTCGACACCGGCGGCTTTGCCGGCGGTATGGGCGCGATCAAAGCCGGACTGTGCGAAATCCCGGCGTCGCGCATGGTCTTCGCCACCGATTACCCGCAGGAAATCCGCCAGCGCGAGGCAGTGCGCGACTTCGTCGCCGACCTCCGCGCGCTCGGCGCCGACGGCGAGCGCATCCTGTCCGGCAATGTCGGGCTGCTGCTGAAGCAAATGTAGTTGCTCAAGTAGCGTGGGCCGAGCGCCAGCGAAACCCGGGAGCGCCGATCAGGCTGGGGGGCCGTCGCCGTCACCCGCCGAGGTGTTTCTCGATCTCGTAAATCGGGTGTTTGGTGAGATCCTTGTCGATCTCCGCTATGATCTTTTTCTTCACGTCGTCGTGGAAGGCCTTGCGCAGGTCGGCGAGCGCGCGCGGCGGCGCCACCACGACCAAGGCCTCGACTTTGCGCTCGCGCACGAGCTTCTCCAGCGTCGCCGCCACGTCGTGGGCGAATTTGTGCTCTTCCAGATCGTGCCAGTCGGTCTGCGTGACGCTCGATCGGCGAGGACCGAGCGAAGAGTGTGAACTGCCCGGACGGTCGCTGCCCTGCTCATGCGTCGACAGGTTTTCCTTGTCCGCGAAGACCCGCTCGGTCTTGAGATCGAGGAATTGCGCGTCGCCTTCATTGCGCAAGACCAGCGCCTTGCGACCGTCGCCGACGAATACATAGGCATTATGCGGAATTTTCACTTTGGTCATCGGTCAACTCATGGTTCTTATTGTCTGCCGCGACAATGATCGGTGGCGCGCATGTCCGCCTTGACCTGTGTCAATGGAGGCAGCGCGGTTTCGTTCCGGCCGTTCCTCGGACTTCGCGTCGCTCAGTCCGGGCTACATGTTAGTGATTGCACCTTGCGCAATCAGGATTGCGTTCTAATTCGATCCATCCAACAATCGCCGGGCGATGACTTGCGCCTGGATTTCGGCGGCGCCCTCGAAAATGTTGAGGATGCGGGCGTCGCAGAGAATGCGCGATACCGGAAACTCCACGGCAAAACCGTTGCCGCCGTGAACCTGCACGGCATTGTCGGCCGCGGCCCAGGCGACGCGGGCCGCCAACAGCTTCGCCATGCCGGCTTCGAGGTCGCAGCGCCGCCCGGAATCCTTCTGCCGCGCGGCGTAATAAGTGAGCTGCCGCGCGACCATGATCTCGACCGCCATCATCGCTATTTTGTCGGACACGCGCGGGAAATTGGCGATCGGCTCGCCGAACTGGACGCGTTGGGTGGCGTAGGTCAGCGCCTGCTCCATCGCGGCTTGCGCCACGCCGATGGCCCGCGCCGCGGTCTGGATGCGGGCGGCTTCGAACGTCGCCATCAATTGCTTGAAGCCCAGCCCCTCGACTCCGCCGAGCAGATTCTCCGCCTTCACCGTGAAGCCGTCGAACGCGATCTCGTATTCCTTCATGCCGCGATAGCCCAACACCTCGATCTCGGTGCCGGTCATGCCGGTAGCGGGAAACGGATTGGCGTCGTCGCCGCGCGGCTTTTCCGCGAGCAGCATCGACAGTCCGCGATAGCCGGTCTCGGCCGGATTGGTGCGTACCAGAAGCGTCATCAGATCGGCGCGCACCGGATGGGTGATCCAGGTCTTGTTGCCGTAGACCTTATAGACGTCGCCCTGGCGCACCGCGCGGGTCTTCAGCGAAGCGAGATCGGAGCCGGTGTTCGGCTCGGTGAACACCGCGGTCGGCAGCACCTCGCCAGAAGCGATCTTCGGCAGCCATTTGCGCTTCTGGTCCTCGGTGCCGGAGCCGAGGATCAATTCGGCGGCGATTTCGGAACGGGTGCCGAGGCTGCCGACGCCGATATAGCCGCGCGACAATTCCTCGGAGACGACGCACATCGATTCCTTGCCGAGCCCCATGCCTTCGTAGTCTTCGGGGATGGTCAGGCTGAAGACGCCGAGTTCCGACATCTGGGTGATGACGTCGAGCGGGATATAGGCGTTCTTCAGATGCCAGTGCTGGGCGTAGGGCACGACCCGGTCCTCGGCGAATTTGCGCATCTCCTCGCGGATCGAATCGAGCGTGTCGTCGAGCCCGCAGGCGCCGACCGTGGCATCGTGATTCTGCCGAATCAGTTCCGCGAGGCGGGCGCGGCGTGACGCGGTATTGCCGGTGGCGATCAGGTGCTCGACCGCGGCGGTGTGGCGGGCGGCGACCACGGCCGGAGCGACCCCGAGATCCGACAGCCGCACGATTTCACCCTGACTCATCGGGATGCCGCCGAAGACTTGCGCGAGGTATTCGCCGGCGCCGATGCGCACCACGAGTTCCTCGATCTCGCCGAAAGTTCCGGACTCGGCGAGCCGCTGGGCATAGGCGCCGAGCTGGCGTACCGCCTCGACATAGGTGGCGAGCCAGGCAAGCCCGTGGGTGGCGCGCTGTTCGCGGTCGAAGACCCGCGAAACCGAGCGGCCCTCGATCGTCACCCGGTCGGCGACGGCGCGGCGGGCATCGGCAAACAACGCCTCGAGCGCTCGAATCGCGTCGTCGAGCGGGGCGAGAACTTCGTGGCCGGCGTGGCGTTGAGAGGCGGCAAGCGACATGATGGGGCTCCGATGAGCGGAAAATGAGCTGCAATTGGCGTCCCGGCCTGGCCGCAAGCTTACGCGTGCGCTGCACAAAAGCCAATCGGACTGTCAGCCGGGGAGCGTGGTCCCGGAAAGACCCGGAACCGACTGATTCTTGGATTAAATTAACCATTTTGGGGTGAGCTGTGTGGCGTCGCCTCCGTGACGGCGGCACCGAGCGGGTCACGAGCCCGACACTAGTCCTGACGAGGGCTCCGCCACGGACCGTACCAGAGCCGTCAAGCGTCCGATCGGGTCCTCGATGAGCATCGTGCAGCTTTTCTCACGCCTGACGGTGCGCACCCGCGTCATCGTCCTTGGCGTCATTCCCGTGGCCGGCTTCCTGACCATCGGCGGCGCTTATCTGATCGGCGACATCGAAGTAGGCAGCGCCTTCGACAGCGTGCACCGGAACACCGAGGTGGCTGACGCCAGCCGCGACCTCAAGACCGGCCTCCTTCTCATGCGCGCCGCGACGACCGAGTTCGTTGCGCATCCCTCCGACGTCGCGGTCACGAACTTTGAAGAAGGTCAGACGCTGGCGATGCGGTGTATCGACCGCATCCAGGCTTCGCTCGCCGATTCGCAGCAAGGCACGATCACCCCGCTGCGCATCACCGTGCGCGACCTCAAGGCGAGCTTCAGCAGTCTCGTCGCCGAGCAGAACTCGCTGGGCTTCAAGGAAAGCCAGGGCGTGACCGCCGACCTGAGCACGGCCAGCAAGGCGGTAGAAAACATCATCCACGACGAACTGTCCTGGATCGCCGATGTCGATCGCGACAATCTGGCGATGTCGCTGCACGTCATGCGGCTTCACGAAATGGAATACCGGCTGTCGCGCGACCATGCCGCCGAGAGGAAATTCCTCGACGAGGTGAAGCATTTCAACCAGCTCTTCGAGTCGGTCGACGGCGCGCCGTCGATGAAAGAAAAGCTCGAGCAACAGGTCAAGGCCTACAGCTACGACTTCATGCGTTGGGTCGCCAGCACCGACAACATCGCGCCGCTCGTTTCGCTCATCAATCACGACACCGAGAGCGTGCTGCCGGAAGCCGACAAGATCATCGCCGCGGCGCGCGGCAATGCCGCCGCCGCCGCCGCTGACCTGGCGGCGTCGCGAACGCGGACGCGCCGCTTCATCTTGTGGGTCGGCGTAGCGGTGGTCCTGCTCGGGCTCGCCTGCAGCTGGCGCATCGGCCGCTCGATCACCCGCCCGCTCGAAGCGCTGGGCGGCGCGATGAGACGGCTTGCCGACGGCGAGACCTCGGCCGAACTCCCCGCCGCGCAATCCCGCGACGAGATCGGCGAAATGGCGCGCACCGTCGTGGTGTTCCGCGACAATATGATCGAGCGCGAGCGGCTCGCCGCCGTTCAGAGCATCACCAACACCGCACGCGAGCAGCGCGTCGAGGCGGTCGGCGCCGTGATCCGGCAATTCCGCTCCTCGGTCGAACAGGCGCTCGACCGGCTGCGCTTGTCCGCCGGCCGTCTGGAAAACGCTTCGAGCGGATTGAACGATGCCGCCGACGCGGTATCGTCGGAAGCGCGGATCGCCGAGAACTCGGTCGGCCACGCTTCCGTCAATGTCACGACGGTGGCGGGTTCGATCGAAGAGCTTGCAGTTTCGATCGGCGAAATCGCAGCGCAAGGGGCGAAATCGACCGAGGTCGCGGGCCGCGCCGTCGCCGAATCGCGGCGCACCGTCAACACCATGTCGCAACTGGGCAGCGCCGCAACCCGGATCGGCGAAGTCATTGGACTGATCCAGGCCATCGCCGGCCAGACCAATCTATTGGCGCTCAATGCCACGATCGAAGCGGCCCGCGCCGGCGACGCCGGCCGCGGCTTCGCCGTGGTCGCCGCCGAAGTCAAATCGCTCGCCGCGCAGACCGCGCGCGCGACCGAGGACATCGCGGCGCAGATCGGGGCCATCCAATCGGCGACGGCGGATGCGGCGCAGGCGATCGAGCAGGTCTCGAGCATCATCGACGACATGTCGGAAATCGCCACCGCGGTCGCCGGCACGGTCGAACAGCAGAATAATGCGGTGGCCTCGATCGCCGAGGGCGTCAACCGCGCCTCGCTCGAAGCGCGCGCGGGCTCCGACGCCATGAGCCGCGTCGCCGGCGCCTCGACCGGCGCCCGCGCTACCGCAGCCGACGTCAAAGCGCTCGCCGACGCGCTCTCGATCGAAGCGGAAAATCTGCAAGGCGAAGTGCGCCGCTTCCTCGCCGAAGTCCAGGCGGCGTAGCTGTTACGGTTGGATTCAGGCCGCCGGCTGGAAGCCGTCGACCAGAAAACGGCTCACCGGCAATCGATCCGCGATGGCGCCCAGATAGTGCTGAAGGTCGACCGCGTTCGCCAGACCTTGTTCGTCGATCTTGCCGTCAAACTGGAAGAACGGCTGTTCACGCTCGATCGCCGTTTTGGCGACCCGCCACGGCACGTCGAAATGCTTCGCCGCGAAGTCGATCCATTCGTCGCGGTGCGCGGCGAGATAACGGGATGACCGCAGCGCCGTGCGCAGCACGGTGCGAACGAGTTCCGGTTCCTGGATCAGGAAATCCTCGTTGGCGACCTGGATGACCCATTGCAGCGGCGGCACTTCGGCGAGCGAAAACACGTCGCCCCACGATTTCACGACGCCGCGATACTCGCCGAGTGCGCCGTTGGGTTCGGCCGAGAGCAGTCCCGCGATTTCACCGCGCTCGAACAGTTCGAGCTGGCGGCTATAGTCCGGACCCAGACCGCGGATCGTCACATCCTTGTCGGGATCGATGCCGTGCTGTGCCAGGAGCTCGCGCAGATACCAATAGCTGCAGCTGCCGCGCGATAGCGCGCCGAAAGTCTTGCCCTTGAGCTCGTCCCAATTCGTGATCTCGGGCGACAGTAACAGAAACAGGCTGACGCCGCGTTGGAGGCCGCTGCCGACGATTTTGAAACGGTGACCGTGTGCGATGGCGGTGATGCCGGGCGGGCTACCGAGTTCACCGATCTTGAGCGCGCCGGAATGGTAGGCCGCGGCAATCTCCGGTCCGCCAAACACGGCCTTGACGGCCAAGTCGATGCCTTCTTCGGCGAAGAATCCTTTGGCAACGCCGAACCGCACATTGATACCGGAGCGGTCGGTCGGTACGCCGTAGTCAAGCTTGATGGTCATTGTCGTTGTCTCCGTCGGCGACGTTCAGGCGGCGAGCGTTCGTTCGTCGGGGAAGAGCTCGCCGAACAACAGCTCCTTGAGTTCCTGGAACGCGGCGGACGTGCGCTTGCGTGGCTTGGGCAGATCGACCAAAACGTCGCGGCGAATGCGCGCCGGCGGACCTTCCAGAACAACGATGCGGTCGGACAGCGCGATCGCTTCCTCGATATCGTGGGTGATCAGGAGGACATTCGGCACCTCGGAGCCGACGATATCGAGCAGATGGTCTTGCATCTTGATGCGGGTGAGCGGATCGAGCGCGGCGAACGGCTCGTCGAGGAGAAGGAGGCGCGGCCGAGCCACCAGTGCCCGAGCAAGACCGACGCGCTGCGCCATGCCGCCGGACAACTGTTTCGGCAGCGCGTCAGCGAATTTGCTGAGCGAGACCTTGGCCAGCGCCGCATCAACGGCAGCCGTGCGCTCGGCGGCGTGCCAGCGCCACAAGCCCAGGCCCACATTGTGCCGGACCGAGAGCCACGGCATCAGCCGCGGGTCCTGGAACGCGACGCCGATATCGCTGCGCGGCTCGGTCACTGCCGCGCCGTCGAGATGGATGCTGCCGCGAGTCGGCACTTCAAGGCCGGCGATGAGCCGCAGCAAGGTGCTCTTGCCGCAGCCGCTCGGCCCGATCACCGTCAAGACGCGTTCCCGGTCGAGTGTGAAGTTCAACGGCCCCAGCGCCGCGAAATTCTCGAAATTCTTGGTCAGGCTGCGGATTTCGAGCATGGTCTACGGCTGCTCCACCGTGTCCTGCCAGCGCAAGACACGCCGCGCGATCGTGGCGATGATGAGGTCCGTGGTCTTGCCGCTCAAGGCAAAGACGATCATGCAGGCCATGATGAGATGCGGCCGTCCCGTCATCTCGCCGTCATTCAACATGTAGCCGATACCGCTGCTCGCTCCCATCAGTTCGGCGCCGACGACAACGAGCCATGCCACGCCCATCGATTGACGCAAGCCGACAAACAGAAACGGCAAGCTGTACGGAATGAGGACCGTCGACACTAGGCGGGCGCCGGTCAGCCCGTTGACGCGACCGACCTCGATCAACTTGCGATCGACGCGGGCAATACCGGACATGAAATTCAGATAGGTCGGAAAAAAGGTGGCAAGCGCGATGAGGGCGAGCTTCGATCCCTCGTCGATGCCGAGCCACAGGATGAACATCGGAATCCAGGCGAGCCCCGGAATGGTGCGTAGCGCATGCACCGTCGGGTCGATCACGCCACGCCAATAGATCGAATAGCCGGTGACCGCGCCCAGTAGCGTCGCCACCGCAGTGCCGATGGCGAAACCGAGCAGCACGCGCCGCGACGAAACGATCAGATTGGCGACGAGTTCGCCTGACGTCGTCAGCCGGAAGAGTTCCTTGAGCACGGCAAACGGCGTCGGCAACAGCGTCGGGTCGACCAGCCGGAGCGCGCCGACCGCTTCCCAGACGACGACGATGGCGAGCGGCAGGACCAGCGAACGCACGACGCGCGGGGAAGGCAAATGCGCCCTCGCCCGCAGTTCCGAAGGCGCCGAAAGTGCCGTGCTGGCATCGGTCATGGGATTGATTTTACTGGCTTTTTGCAAGGGACTGCGAGAACGACGGATCGAGCGTATCGAGCGCGACCTTGGCGATATCGGTGTCGTCGGCGATCGCGCCGATCGTCTTGAACAGCTCGCCCCAGACGACGAGGCCGTCGGCATCGGCGGGCACGACAGCGGGTTGAGTCGTATCGCTGCGGAAGAATGCGCTCTTCGCCACATCGAGATCGAGGTGTGCGCCTTCGGCGAACAGCTTGACCGCCTCGTCGGAATGCTCGGCCGCGTAGCGCCGCGCGCGATCCAGATTCCTGACGACGATCTCGGTGATACCGGGATGCTCTTTGGCGAACTGCTCGCGAACACTGAAGACGCCGCCGCCCGGAAGGGTGCTATCGATATAAAGAACGCGGGCATTATTGCGCAGTTCGGCGATCGACCAGTCCGGTTCGAGCCCCGCCCAGGCGTCGACGCGCCCCGCCGCGAGCGCGACGCGACCGTCCGGATGCTGCAGGGCCACGATCTGTACGTCGTCTTTGGTCATGCCGAATTTTTCGAGTGCGGCGATGAGACCGATATAGGGCCCTGTACCGGGCGTCGCCGCGATCTTCTTGCCCTTCAAGTCGGCGAACGACTGGAATGGGGAATCCTTGCGCACCAGGATCGGCGCGCCGTCCTTGCGCTCGGTCCAATAGATGAGCTTGAGCGGCGTGCCGTTGGCGCGCCCGAGAAACGCCGATGCGTTGCTCGACGGCCCGAAATCGATGCTCTTGCCGCGTAGGAACTCGAGCGTCTTGTTGCTGCCGAGCGACAGCACCCATTTCACCGTAATGCCCCGCGGCGCCAGCTCGCGCTCGAGCCAGCCCTGCTGTTTCAGGAGCAGGCTGGCGGGCACGATGGCGCTGTAGCCGACGGACACTTCGTCGAGATCGTCGGCATTGGCAGAAGAAGCCCAGAGCGCCACTGCCGCAAATATCGCTGTCGTCAGAAATTGTCTGCGTCGCATTAATGATTACTTTCGTTAGCCGACCCATCAGGTGCGCGAATGTAGACCAAACGAAGTGAAATTCGGTTTCGATGTTTGTTAGTAAACGGGCAGGACCGGCTAAGTTTGGTATTTTCCACAGGCACGATATTCTATGCACCAGCACGCTCGACCGGTCGCCGCTGGTCCGCTCCGGCAGCCGGAATGATGTGAAGCGGTATCCGGGCGCCGCATTCAACATGACGGGGCCGGAGCCGCCGAATACGTCCGAAACCTATGCCGGGTTCCTGGCCACGGCCGCGGCCTATCAGGGTGCGTTGGCGAAACTCTCCGGCCACGCTGCGGAAGGTCGTTGAAACGCAAAGCCGCAGTTCGAACGGGCGAAGCGCCATTCCTGCGCCTATTTCTTACGGCCGACGCCCCTTGATTCATATCAAAGCGAGCGGACCCATGACCCTTAGGCTCGCTGCCGGCTCAGTCGGTCGCAAATGAGCCGGGCGGCCTTGGCCGAACCCAAGTCGGGCTCCGGCCTTGGCCGTTTCCTACGCCTCGCTCCGCGCATTCCCACCCTCGCGATCATCGACACCCGCGCGCGGGTCGCCCGGAATGTTCCAGAGCGCCGGACGCGCCGGCGTGGTGCGAGCTCTTGCAACCAGCAATTAAACCACCATCTGGCGCCCTATGCTCGATGCTCAATACTGCGTGGAGAAAGCCGAACAATGCTTTCGCCTCGTCAAACTCGCCAAGCAGCCGATCGACACCCGGGACGAGATTGCCGTCAATCTCGAAGCCTTGGGCCATGAGCTGATGACGAAAGCCGTGGAGATCGAAACCCGTCGGCAAAAGTCGGCTCGCAACCGTTAGCGCATCCTGTAGGCATCACACGACCAAACGGACGCACTGCTGTAGGCCGCGTGCCGGCCGAGGGTCCGGAATGCCTCCGAATATTTCGTCTCGTTGACAACTTCCGAGATTTTTGCGACCGCGGCGTCGAGCGATTTGTTCCGTGACGCGAGAGAAACGCGCCCATGCGCCGTTACGCGGCGTCTTCCGGGATCGACTCCAGCGCCACGCTCGCTTCGACGTTCTGGGCATCCTGACGCCGGATGAATTGGACGGCGAAGCCGCCGTCGAAATGACGGACCACGCGGCCGACGATGGTCGCGAGCGCCAACACGGTGCCGACTTTGGGAAGGGTCTCCGCGGCAATGGCGGCGCCCGACGCCGACAGGTCGAGCACGAAGCAGCTTTCGACGGTGCCGTCGGCAAACACGATTCGCGAATTGGGATTTTTCGGCACGAACCGGCTTTCGGCGCGCTGATCCGATATGTCGAAGTTCTTGAACTGTTCGAGCCAATCGATTTTGGCGGCGAGGCGATCGCGTTCCTCGTCGCTCGCCGAGATGCTCATGACAAATCCGCCGGTCAGCAGGCGGGTGATGGAACCCTTCACGCGGCCGAGATGCTCGATATTGGCGATGACGCGCTCGCCCAGCTTTCCGCTCACCGGAGCAGCCAGCGCGACGGCGTCCTGGGACACATTGACCGCACGGCAGGCGAAGATCCGGCGCTCGCCGCGCGGGTTCCGATGATCGGCGAGCGCGTAGCTTCCGGGCACGTTGACGATGATGCGAACGCTTTGCCGGCGTTCGACAATGACGAGGTCGTTAGCATTCATCTGGTTCGGCAGCATCGCCGTCGGTCCCGGGCACGGCCATATCCGTAAACATACCTAAGCGCGATTGATAATTTGTGCATCGCGCAGCTCGGCGGCGGGTTTCTGCCGCGGCGGGACGTCGACAGGTCGCCTGATGGTGAACGGATCGTTACCGCCTCGCCGATCGACCGGGGCCGCGACCGCCTTGCACGTCAAGATAGAAAGGGCGCGCATGCCGAGCAGGCTGGCCCGGCCGGCCACCCACCCCCGGCTTCGCCGTGCAGAGCGGGGTCGTGGAGTCGTGTTATGACTAGCCCCGCCTTCGCCGCCGAGGTCGTCTGCCGTTGAAAACCGCCCGCCTGTGCTACCGCGTCGCCATGGACGCCTTCTATCGCTTCAATGCCGACGACGGCTGGGCGATCGCGAGCCACATTGCGCTGTCGACGCTGATGTCGATGTTCCCGTTCCTGATCCTGGTGACGGCGATCGCCGGCTTCGTCGGCTCGAAGGACCTCGCCGACGAGGTGGCGCAGCTGATCATCGCCGCCTGGCCGCAGGAGGTGGCCGGCGGCATCGCCGGCGAATTCCACGACGTGTTGACCACGGCGCGCGGCGACATCCTCACCGTCGGCGCGGTGTTCGCGCTTTATTTCTCGTCGAGCGGCATCGAGAGCCTGCGCATCGGCCTGAACCGCGCCTACGGCCTGAGCGAAGAACGGCCGTGGTGGCTGTTGCGCCTGGAATCGATCGGCTATGTGCTGGTCGGCGCGCTCGGTCTGTTGTCGCTCGCCTTTCTGATCGTGCTCGGCCCGCTGTTGTTCCGCGCCGCGCTGGCCTACGGTGAGTGGCTGGCGCCGCTGGAAAGCCACTACGATGTCGGCCGCTTCACGGTCGCGACTTTCGTCCTCACCGTCGCTTTGTTGATCCTGCATATGTGGCTGCCGGCCGGACGCCGGCAGATCGAGGACGTCTGGCCGGGCATCGTCGCCACGCTGTTGCTGTGGCTCGCCTGCGGCTTCGTGTTCGGCCGCTATCTGTCGGACTTTTCCTACACCTATGTGACCTATTACGCCGGCCTTGCCTCGGCGATGACGGCGCTGGTGTTTTTGTATTTCACCGCCTGGATCTTCATCTATGGCGGCGAACTCAACGCCGCGATCGCGCGCCAACGGGCGATCCTGGCGCGGACGCCGGATCGGGTGGTGAGGTAATCGCGAATCGCTCATTCGGAAGCCGTGATCCGCTTTTTCCTCCCCCGTGAAAACGGGGGAGGGGGACATAGGCGGCCCTCGGCCGCCGTTCTTTACGTAAAGTACGCCGACGCAAAGCGTCGGCTGTGGCATAGCGCGGTGGAGGGGGCGTCTGACTCAACGTTTCGTTTTCGTTGCAGAAGCATCGACGAGGCCCGCGCCCCTTCCACCGCGCAAGTGCGCGGTCCCCCTTCCCCGCTATCGCGGGGCAAGATAAGCGCAATCGTTCTCGCGACGCCTTTGCGCCCGAGTTTTGCCACGCCATTGCAAAATCCGTAGCCCGGATGGAGCGGAGCGCAATCCGGGTACGATCGACCAGCTCGAATGCCGCTCCCGGATTACGCTCCGCTCCATCCGGGCTACGAAGCTACGAAGAAATAAAAAAGGGAAGCGGAACGCCGGCAGGCGCATTTATCTCAATGATCCGCGCCATACGGGCGCGGCGCCCCCTCCGAACCGTCCCGGCCCGCGGGACGGCACGGAGGGGGCTCGCCTGTCGGCGTTCCACCGCGGCACTTGCGGCAGCGACCGAACGCCACCGCTCAGCTCCAGTTAACGCGCTTCCTGGGACGGGACTAGGTAGGAACGGGTGTTACCCGCCCCCGGCCGTCCTGCAGTG
>Ga0181539_1001501_pt1 | contig 25516 bp, 18 predicted proteins | sample PEATcosm2014_Bin_46_FD_119767 | JGI IMG/M metagenome (GOLD analysis project Ga0181539, IMG submission 119767) | Peatland microbial communities from MTU Mesocosm Facility, Houghton, MI, USA - PEATcosm2014_Bin23_60_metaG | ecosystem: Environmental > Terrestrial > Soil > Wetlands > Peat | place... | reverse complement strand
GTGGTGCAGTCGGCCGCGGCGAGACTTTCCACGACGTCGCAGAACAGCCGGACGGAGACGCCGGAACCGCCCAGTTCCTCGGGAATCACCAGCGCCGGAAGTCCCATCGTGTGGATGTCTCGCCAAAGGTCGCGGTCGTAGCGCGCCTGCGCGTCCATCTCCTTGGCCTTGGCGCGCGCCTGATTGCCGATCTTCGCCACTGAGGCCAGAACGATGGCGGCGATGTCGCTGTCGCTGCTCATTTCCGCCCTGGCGCTGGGGTGACGGCGGAAGGCGCCGGGGCAGACAGGGAACAGCGATCAGGGAATGGCTGATATGGCATTATATTCCCGCATGCTGGCATACAATCCATTGGAATAATAGCCGAGCCCGCCGACAGGCGCAAGCGCAATCCCTCGCCGGCGTCGGCGCTTGGGACCGGCGGCGACGGCGCCGCCGCGTCGCGAGCGAGAATTTGTCGGCACGGCGCGCTTGGCGCCAAGGCGGCGCGAGACGATGTACAAGCGCATCCATATTAAATACCAGATGACATCGGCAGCGCCGATACGCTATTCTTGCTTCGGCGCACCCCGGCCTCGCCACCGGGAATATTTGGGGAGTCCGCCGCAGTGGCCGGAAAGATCGCTAGCGCGACCAGAGTCGAAGTTCCCGAAGTCGTGGTCGAACAGGACGCTCGCAAGACGCCGGACATCACCGGGCAGATCGAGGACGACATCGTCGCGAGAAGAATATTGCCCGGATCCCGACTCGACGAACGGCTTCTGGCCGAACGGTTCGGCGTGTCGCGCACGCCCGTGAGGGAGGCGCTCGTCCGCCTGTCGGTGGCCGGTCTGGTCGAAATCCGGCGCAACCAGGGCGCCTTCGTCACCGAGATGACGCCCTCCCGGCTGATCGGCATTCTCGAAGTGATGGCCGACCTCAAGATGCTTGCGGCCCGTCTAGCCGCCCGGCGCATGACGATCGAGGAACGCGAAGCCCTGAAGGCGCTGCGCGACGAGACCGCCGAGTGCGTCGCGGTCGGAGATCTCAGAGGATACTTCAACAAGGCCACCGCGCTGCACGACGCGATTTACGACGGCTCGCACAACGAATTCCTCATCGAGACCGCGCGCAATATCCGCACCTGCCTGTGCGCCTACCGCCGCCACCTGGAGCGCATGCATCTTCCCGTCAAGACCTCGTATGAGGAGAACTCGCACGTCGTGGACGCCATTGTACTCGGCGACAGCGAGGAGGCGGAGAAGTGGATGCGCCGCCATACCGAGCTGCGCCGGGAGGAAATGGACGACCTCATCACCCTGATGTCGCAGATGAAGGAGCCGCGGCGCGCCGCTAATTGACGGCGCCGGCAGAAGCCAATTCCGCGGCGGCCGGCCTTGCCATGACCTAGGGGCGGAAGACGACGCCGGCGTCGACCAATGCCGTGATGTCCGCCTCGCTGTGCCCCAGTTCGCGCAGCAGCGCCTCTCCGTCGATCCCGATCGCCGGCGCCGGCCGCGGCAGCGCGCTGGGCGTGCGATCGAAGCGCGGAGCGGGCGCCGGTTGCGCCGCGCCGCCCGTTTCGACAAAGACGCCGCGGGCCCGGTTGTGCGGGTGGCGCGGCGCCTCCTTCATCGACAAGACCGGCGCGAAGCACGCGTCGCTGCCTTCCAGCAGGGCGCACCATTCATCGCGGCTGCGAGTGCGGAACAGCCTCGCCAGCTTGGCCTTCAGGACCGGCCATTGCGCGCGCTCCCATTGCGCCGCGAAACTCGGATCGGCGATCTCGCATTTTTCGAGCAGCAGACGGTAGAACTGCGGTTCGATCGGACCGATGGCGACGTAACCGCCGTCGGCGCATTCGTAGGTCGTGTAGAACGGCGCCGACCCGTCGCTGAGATTGCTTTCGCGCTCGTCGCTCCAATACCCCTTGGCCATCATTCCATAAGGGGCCGCCATCAGCGCCGCGGCGCCGTCGATCATCGCCGCGTCCACGACCTGCCCCGCTCCGGAGCGCTGCGACTCGTAGAGCGCGGCCAACACGCCGACCGCCAGCAGCATGCCGCCGCCGCCGTAATCGCCGACGAGATTGAGCGGCGGCGGTGGCGGTCGGTCCTTGGGACCCATCGCGTGCAAGGCGCCCGACAGCGCGATGTAATTGAGATCGTGCCCGGCCGCTTGCGCCAGCGGGCCGGTCTGGCCCCACCCGGTCACGCGGCCGTAGACTAACTTGCGGTTGCGCGCATGGCAGGCGGCCGGCCCGAGGCCGAGCTTCTCGGTCACCCCGGGTCGAAATCCCTCGATCAGGACGTCCGCGCGTTCGACGAGCTTCAGCGCCGTTTCGACGCCGCGCGGATCCTTCAGGTTGAGGGCGATCGAGCGCCGGCCGCGGTCGACGATGCCATCGTTGCGCATGATCGCCGCCGCCGCGCCGCCGACGCCGGACGGGATGCGGTCGATGCGGATCACCTGCGCCCCCATGTCGGCCAGCATCATGCCGGCAAACGGCGCGGGCCCGATGCCGGCGAGCTCCAGCACCCTGACGTCGCTGAGAGGTCCCATGTCAGCGCCAAACGCCTTTCGTCGTGGTATGGGCGCCTCGTCGCCGGATAGCGCCGAGCGCCACGGGGCGCGAACCCCGGGCGTCGTCGCTGTTCTCCCGCGATATTCGGCGCATGAACAAACCCGAATTTCCCGACCGCCGGCGAAAACGCCCGACCTCGCTCTCGCCGAGGCGTCGCGGCGGGACGGCCTCTTCGCTCAAGACCCTTCGGCCGCCATGCTGCGCAGCTTCGCCTTCATGATCTTGCCGGTGGGCGTCAGCGGCAGCGATGCGACGACGACGAAACGGCGCGGCGCCTTGTAGCTGGCGAGCAGACCGCGGCAATGCGCGGCGAGCTCGTCCTGCGACAGCCGAACCCCCTCCCTCGCGACCACGTAGGCGACCGCCAGTTCTCCCTTCACCCGGTCGGGCACGCCGATCACGGCGGACATGGCGACCTTGGCGTGCCGGTTGATGACGTCCTCGATCTCGGTGGGGTAGATGTTGGCGCCGCCGGTGATGATCATGTCCTTGATGCGGTCGACGACGCGCAGGAAGCCGTCTTCGAGCACGCCGACGTCGCCGGTAAAGAACCAGCCGTCGGGCAGCGATTCGCGATCGACGCGCCCCTGCCGCCAGTAACCGGGTATCACGGTGAGGCCGCGCACGACGATTTCGCCGGGTTCGCCGGGCGCGACGACCTTGCCTTCGGAATTCACGATCTTCGCCTCGAGCGTGCCGCCGATCGGCCCGGCGCAGCCCGGACGCCGCGGCGCGCCCAGCATCTCGCGGGAAATCGCCGCCGCTTCGGTCGCGCCGTAGATGTTGAGAAGCGTCGCCCGCGTCATCGTCTCGAAGGCGTCGACGACCTGGGCGGCGATGGGCGCCCCGGCGACGGAGCACACACGCAGACTGGTCAGGCGGCGCAGCGCCTCCGCCTTCTGGTCGACCAGCATCGTATACATCGCGGGAACGGCGAAGAAGGTGGTGACGGAATGGCGCGCGACCATTTCGCAGCAGCGGTCGAGGTCGAAGCGCCCCATGATCACCAGGGTCCCCCCGACCAGAACGATCGGCAGAATGCCGTGGAGGGGCGCCACCGTCCAGAACATCGGCGTCATCACCAGGAAGACGTCCGAGGACGTGTAGCGGCAGGCGATCACCCAACTGTGCGCGAGATGATTGATGAAATCGTGATCCTGGGGCGCCCCCTTCGGCTTGCCGGTCGTCCCCGAAGTGAAGAACAGGGTGACGAAGTCGGAAGGGTCGCGGTCGGCGGTCGGCGCCTCGCCCGCTCGCCCCGCGATCCACTGCGCGAACAATCCCTCGGGATCGTCATAGGAGGAGACCCAGCGCGGAAACTCGGGCGAGCCGCGCAGCGCCTCGAGCGCTTTCTCACCCTCCGCGGTGGTCAGCACGAGCTTCACCCCGGCTTCGGCGAGAATGGTTGAGAGCTCGCCGGGGCGATACATGACGTTGAGCGGCGCCATCACCGTTCCGGCCTGGATCGACGCCAGCAGCGTGACCACCAGCTCCCAGCGATTGTTGCCGTGGTAGGAGATGCGGTCGCCCGGCTCGATGCCGAGCGCCCGGATGCCGGCGGCGACGCGTCCGACGCGGTCGGTGAGCTCGCGATAGGTCAGACGCACGTCGCCGTCGATGAGCGCCGTCTTGTTGGGATGGCGGCGCGCGGACTTGAGCAGGAAATCTCCGACAATGTTCATGCCAGACCCCTCCCGCACTCCCTCGACGCCGTCACGGCCGCCGGCCCTTACACCATCGTCAGGCCGCCGCTGACGCTCAGCACCTGGCCGGTGACGAAGCTGGAATCGTCGGAGACGAAGAACAGAACCACCTTGGCGATCTCCTCCGGCTTGCCGAAGCGCTTGAGCGGAATCCACTTTTCGACCGAGCGCATGATCTTGCCGATCTCCGGATTGGCCAGATTGGCCTGGAACTGCGGCGTGTCGGTAAGTCCCGGGCAGATGCAATTGACGCGGATGCCGTGCCGCGCCTCTTCGCGCGCCAGCGTCTTGGTGAATCCGATCAGGCCCGCCTTGGCGGCGCCGTAGACCGATTCGCCCGTCGATCCGACGCGCGCCGCATCCGACGAGATGAAGACGATCGCGCCCGAGTTCGCCGCGATCATGTGCGGCAGCACGGCGTGCGTGACGTGCAGGTGTCCCTTGAGGTTGAGATTGATGAGGAAGTCCCAGTCCGCCTCGGTCGTCTGCATGAACGGCTTGATGTCGTCGAAGCCGGCGTTGTTGACGAGAACGTCGATGCGCTTGTACTTGCCCGCCACTTCGGCGACGACGCGGCGGACGTCATCGCCCTTGGTGATGTCGAGATCGTAGGCTTCGGCGACGCCGCCGTTGTCGCGAACCTCGGCCGCCACCTTCTTCGCGTTCTCGCCGATCTTGTCGCAGCTGATGACCACCGCCCCTTCCTTCGCCAGAAGAAGGCAGTCCGCGCGGCCCATCCCCCGACCGCCGCCGGTGATGAAGGCAACCTTGTCCTTGAGTTTCATGTCCCAGTCTCCCGTATGAGTCCGTTCAGTCGAGCTTGAAAACCTTCGCGGCGACATCGTGCAACAGCGCTTTGCGGGCGTCTTCCTTCAAGTTCAGTTCATCGATCGCCGTCAGGGACTCCGCGTGGCCGAGCACCGGAAAATCGGTGCCGTACATCACCTTCCCCTTGCCGCGGCCGTTGATGAATCGGACGAGTGACGGATCCCAATACTTCGGCGAGTGCGCTGTGGTGGAAATGTAGAGATTCGGATGCTTCCACGCCATCGCGATCATCTCCTCCACCCACGGCCAGCCGGTGTGCGCCGCGACGATCTTCAACTCGGGGAAATAGAGTGCGATGTCGTCGAGATAGATCGGGCGGCCGGGGTCGCTGGGCATGAACTCGGCCGAATGGCCCATCTGGATCATCACCGGCACGTCCAGCTCGACGCACTTGGCGTAGAATGGAAAGAACGCCTTGTCGTCGGGCCGCAGGCCGTAACCGTAGTGGTGCAGGTGGGCGCAGATGAAACCGGTGTCCTTCACCGCCCGCTCCAGCGCTCTTACGCCGTTCGCGCCGTTCATCTTGTGATGCGGGTTGATGCCGAACATGCCCTTGTAGCGCTTGGGGTCGGCGGCCATCACGTCGGCGACCTCTTCGATCGCCATGTCCCACAGCATCGCCTGGAACTTCCACGACCGCATCTGCCACACCGGCAGAAAGACGACGCCGACGCCGACCTTGTCGAGTTCGACGGCGAACTCCTGCGGGGTCCAGCCGCGCGTGCGCCCCTGCATGCTCCACCACTTGACGATTTGCGCCATCTCCGGGTTTTCGTGATAGTTCTTCTTCATGGAGGCGGGCGTGAAGAGATTGCACCACGTATCGATGATGGGATAGTTCGGCATCACGTCTTCCTTCTTGGCTCAGACAATCTCTTGTCGCTGCAGTTCGGCGATTTCCGCGGCGTCCAGACCGAGTTCGGCGCTCAGGATCTGCACCGTGTGCTCGCCCAGGGACGGCGCCCGCGACAACGGACCGGACGTCTCGCCGAGGCTGCGGATGGGAACGGCGGGAGCGAGAAGGCCGGGAAGGCGCCCGGCCGTCGGATGCTCGACCGCGTGCAGCACCCCGTGGTCGCGCAGCGACGGGTCGTGCGCCAGTTCGTCGAGCGTTTCCGCCACCCGGGCGCAGGGAATGCCGTTCTCCGCCATGAGATCGACCAGGCCCTGGACGGTGTGGCCGCCGACCCAAGCGGCGACCCGCTGATCGATCCAGTCCTGACGCCTGATGCGCGCCGCCAGAGGGACCAGCTCGGGGGCGCGAAGATCCTCCACCCCCATCGCCTTGGCCAGCCGCCGCCACAGCCTGGGCGGCGCCGCGTTGAGAGCCACGTAACCGTCGCGGCAGGCGTAGACGTTGCAGGGCGCGAGACGGGGAATGCGGCTGCCGGTGCGCAGCGGGAAGCCCCAGCTGACCTGCGACTCCATGGGTTCGACCATGAGCATGGCGACCAGCGCGTCCTGCATGGCGATGTCGATCGCCGCGCCGCGCCCGGTTTGCTCGCGCTGACGAACAGCGGCGAGAATGCCGATCACGGCATAGAGCGCAGGCACGGTGTCGCCGAAGCTGATCCCGGTGCGCACCGGCGGCCGATCGGCGAAGCCGTTGGTGGCCATCGTCAGCGCGCTGGCCTGGATGATCGGATCGAAAGCGCCCAGGTCCTTCTTCGGCCCGGTGCGGCCGAAGCCCGAGATGGAGCACAGGATGATCCGCGGATTGGCTTCGGCCAGCGCAGCGTAATCCAGCCCCCACTTCTCCATCACGCCCGGCGCGAGGTTTTCGATCACCACGTCGGCGCGCTTGACGAGGCGCAGGAACAGCTCGCGACCCCGGGGGACGCCGAGGTCGAGCGTCAGGCTCCGCTTGCCGCGATTGCGCTTGAGGACCGCCACCGACTCGTCCGACGGCGAGGCGGGTTCGAACAGGTCCGTGCCGCCGGCGCCGCAGAAGGGCGGGAAGGAGCGCGCCGGATCGCCGCCGTCGCGCCGCTCGATCTTGACGACGTCGGCGCCCAGCCCCGCCATGGTCATCGTGGCGAAGGGGCCGGAGAGGTACGCGGTCAGATCGAGTACCCGCAAACCGGCGAGCGCTTCACGCATGGGGTTTCCCCTCGATCTTGAGCAGGCGAAGAGCGTTCTTGCCGAGGATGGCGTCGATGTCCGCATCGCTGAAGTCCGCGCTCGCCTGCGGCAGTCGTCGCATCGCCGCAAGCCAGCCCGGCAGGCTCGATTTCGCCCCGCTGACACTCGGACCGCTGAGATGGTCGCTGCCGAACAGCAGTCGCCCGACCCCGATCTCGGACTTGATCTCGGTCAGGATGGCGGCGAATTTTTCGTAATTATTCGCCGCCAATTTGTACCACTGCGATATTTCGAGATAGACGTTGGGGTTGCGTCGGGCGACCACGACGGCTTCTTCCCACTGATAGGGAAAGCCGGCATGCCCGATGATGATTTCGAGGTCGGCGATTTCCGCCTGCACGTCGCCGAGAAGGAGCGGACTGCCGTACCGCGGGCGCATCGGGTAGTTCGCGCCGCCGGTATGGAAGAGCACGGGCAGCCCCTCCTCGACGGCGACGCGGCAAACCGCCAGCGATTCCGGGGACGCCGGGTCGAATCCGGCCGGCGGATAAAGGTTGACGCCCTTGAGCCCGTAGCGCCTCGCGCTGGCGCGAATGAAGTCGGGGGCGTTGGGGCGCCGCGGGTCGATCGAGGTATAGGAATAATAGCGTCCGGCCAGCCGCTGCTGGAGCAGGGCGTTGTGTTCGACGATCTTCTCGATCGGCACGCTCGGCTCGCCGATGGCGAGGCCGTAATCGAGCGGATGGCTGACCGCCGCGGCGACGCCGGCCGCGTCCATGTCGGCGATCAGCAACGCGGCGTCCGGATCGAGAACCCGACGCTCGAGCTGGTCGACCGACGGCCGTCGGCCGCCGTCTCCCGGCCGACCCGCCGCCAAATGGGCCGCGATCGCCTCGAACCATCGCCGCGGCAGATGACCGGCCGCGAAGAGATGGACGTGAAAATCGACGACGATCCTGTTCTCGTCTTCACTTGCGGTCATTGCCGAAGTTCCCGGCTGATGCGAGACGACGCTTTCCCCGGGCGCCGACTTCGCGCGCGACGGCGTCGCCGTCCTCGAGCGTCATGTCCCCCCAATGCAAGGGCCGCGGCGGAAAACGGAGGGCCAAAAAGCGCACACGGATCACAGGATCGCCAATGTGGCATTATATTCTCACATAATGGCATACAATCCCCGCGGACAATATCGAAGCCCGTTGGCGGGCGCAAGCGCAATTCTGGACGAGGGAGCCCCCGATTCCGGCCGAGCGCCACGGGCCGCGCACGACGCTCTACGCCGGGCTGAAGACCGCGTTCGCCTTGGCCTGCGCCGCCGCCATCGCGCGGATCACGTTGGCCCGCAGGTCGGCGGGCTCCGGCACGGTCCAGTCGAGGGCGCCGGTCGCCGTCGCGTCCTGGTCCGCACGGGCTCTGCGGTTATAGGCGTCGAGGAATTCGCCGCGCGTCCCGTCGGCTTCGGATTTCAGCCCGCGCGCCAGAAGGCCCCGGTATTGCGCGCCGTGAAAGAGATCGAACGCGGCGGCGGCGCCCATCACGGCCAGGATGGCCCTGTTCAGCGCGATGGAGGCGATGCCGGGCCTGAGGAAGCGGCTGAACGCTTGAATCTGGCGACCGCCGAAATTCTGGTTGAGCACCACCGAGACCACCGGGACGCTGCTCAGCACATTCACGTCCAGCGATTCGCCGCCGATCTGCTGAATGCGCAGGCGCTCTTGCTTGGCGCCCGGCACGAAGCCGGGGGCGTTGGAGAGCATGACGAGCGGAAACCCATGCCGCTCGAGAAACTCCATGAACACGCGGAATTTCTCGGTGCCGATCGCGTCCGGGGCGCCGCCCCCGAGCGGCTGGTCGGCGATGACGCCAGTCACCGATCCCGCGAGGGTGGCGAGCCCGGTGATCAACGTGGAGCCGCTCCGCTCCCCGTTGTCGCGATGGAATTCGAGAAAACTTCCGGCGTCGAAGATCCCCTCGATGACGTCGGCGACCATGTCGAACGGCTGCGACGACGCGTCGGGAACCCGGGGCGGCCGGTCGGGCGGAGAATAGGCGAGAGGATGGGCGTCCCCAACCAGCAGTCCGAGAATGCGATTGGCGAGGTCGAAAGCCTGGCGCAGGTCGTCCACTTGGAAGGCGGCGATCTTGGCGGCGAGCCGCCGCTCCCGTTCCGAATCCTGCGCGCGCCTCACATAGATCGTCGCGTCCGCCTGGGTGTTGAGGGTGACGAGGAGAAGCCCTTCGGGTCGCATGACGATATGGATTCGCGGCGCGCCGGGAAGAGAGAGCTGGCGCACGATGTCCATCTGCGCCTGGACCGCGGCGACGTCCTCGCCTTCGACGGCGCGGTACCATCGCTTGCCGAACACGAGGATCTTGGGCGAGCGGGTCTTGTCGGCGATTTGCAGAAGCTCGCGAGTCCTCACCAGGCTCGCGAACGAACGCACGCCAGAGTCGGTCCGCGGGCCCATGACGAGCACGTGCTTGCCGCCGAGCCTGGCGAAGCCGCCGACCAGGGCGCCCGCTTCCACGTATTCGCCCTTGAAGGGAACGAAGGCGCCGCCGTCCACGTTGGCGGCGATCCGCCCCTCGTTCAGAACCGTGTCGGCGAACCCGTCTTTGGCCTCTTCCGGCCGGTCGCGCAACCGGGCGATCGCCGGCTGGTGGCGCTGGGCGAAGAACAACTCGTGCACCCTGCGGACATGGCGCAAGAGTTCGATATGGTCGCGGGCGACCAGATCCACGGTGCCGGTCCATTGCGCCATCACCCGAGCGCCGCCGACTTCATAGTTCGTGAGCGATTCCCCGGTCGCGGCGCGGATGACGTTGGACCCCGTCAACACCCGGAAGGATTGCTCGGAATCGAGCAGGATTTGAACGCAAGCCTGGGACGACCCGTACACGTCGAGGCCGGTGGAGGATCCTACGCCGACGGCGACCAGAATGAAATTCCGCGGGCCCTTCGCTCCGCCCGCCGGCCGGCTGAGATCGAACGCCCGGTCCATTTCGCAGAAGAGGTCGCGCAACGATCGGTCGTCCACCTTCCCGATGCTCGCCAGGAACCGGTCGTAAGCGACGCCATGGGCGATCAAGGCGTTCATCATGAACCCTTGCGCCGCCCGGTTGAGCGCCGCCATCCCTTCGCGCACGTTCGCCCCGGCGCCGTCGTTCCACACATAGAGCGGCATGTCGCTGAGATACGCGTAGTAGCAGGCCGCGACGTACTTGCGTCCCTCGCGATCGCCGGTGGCGCCGCCGCTGATCCGCGAGTCCTTGAGGAAGAAGAGCGCCGGCCTGCCGGCCATCGCGCCTTCGTAGATCTTCGCGCCGACGGCGGGACCGCAGTCGATCGAGCCGATCACGATCTCCCGCGCGGCGCCGGGATCGAAGGCTTCCCGAGCCCAAAGTTCGAGGGGCCACTTGCCCAAGTCGAACAACCTCTGGTCTCGCGCGCTCGACGGTTCGCTGCACAGCGGATTGTTGAGGTCCGCGTCGTGAAGCAGGTCGAGACAGACTCGCCCGTGGTTCAGATAAAAGTTGAGAACCTTGCGCTCCGTCGTGGAAAAGCCCGGCCGGCGCGCCTCGACGCGCACGAGTATGAAGTCGGCTCGCGCGTGCAGGAAGAACCGAACCGGCCGACCGGCGATCCGCAGAAGGTTCTCGTGATTGAAGACCGTGGGATCGCTTCCGGCGAGGTCGAGGTGGATCGGCTGGCCGCAGGCGAGAATCTCCACGACGTTGCGTTCGCCGCGATCGAGCTCATTGTAGGCGGCGAGAAGGCGGCCGGCCTGCAACGCAGCCCTCTCGACGTTCGGGGCGGAGCGGATGTGTCCTTTGCCGTCGGTTTCCGTCACCGGAACCCCTTCTTCCAGCCAGGCGACCATGACGTACCGGTGAGCCCCGCCTTCGCGAGGCGCGAGCCGAAACGCCAGGATGTCCGGCCGTGGCGAGGGAAGCTCAAGGATGCGATACCGCCGCGACCATGCGCTCGCGTGATCCTCCAATTCCCGCCGAACCCAGTCGGGCGCGAGGGAGGCGGGAGCGGCGCCGCCAGGGCGGCGCAGGGCGGCGCGGGCGCTCTTGAGAAAGTCCCCGTTTTCCCACGCCGTCGCGCCGCGCCGTTTCGATCTGGCCGCCTCTTTCCTCGCCGGTTCCGTCCGCTCGGCGGCGCCGCCCTCGCGGCCCGGACCGGAGGGCCGTTTCAGCAGCGCCCGCCCGAGTCTTGCGAGCGAATCGTCCTGTTCGGACTGCTCTTGCAAGATCAACACGAACAACGACCTGCGAATCTCGGCCGGGATGAATGGGCGCGCCAGCATGAGGTCGAATAGGCTGGCGATCAGCTGACGGCCGTCGCGGACCGCCGCGTAACCGCGTAAGAGATGGAACAGCGCAAGCCTCATTTCGGGGCTCCGCTTACCCTCCAGCCGCGGAATTCCGTATTTCTCGCGCAGCGATCCCATCACCGAGCGAAACAGCGGCGGGGGCGAGTAGGTCTCGTTGTCCCACTCCAAGACCAGTCGGTTCATTTCGCCGAACCACGTCTGGCTCACGCCCAGCGCGGCCGAATAGATCTGTTTGAGAGAGGAGAAGGTTTCGACGATGTCCGCAAGCACATCGTCGGCGGAATCGAGGCGAACGCCCGATCCCTTCAGCGCCTCCAGGCACCGTCCCAGGCGGAGCGGAATCTCGTCTCCCTGGAGATAGCCCAGATAGAAGCCGCGCATGAGCGCCAATATGCCGGAGAGCGCACCGGCCGAATCGCCCCGAGCGACGCAGGCGAGGCCGCCGTCCGGCGCCGCCGGGTCCTGGATGCGCGCGAAAATCTCATGCGGCTCTCCTTCGATGTCGAGAGGGTCCGGCTCGATCGCGGCCAGGGGAGCGGCGGCCTCGTCCTCGACGAGCGCGAGGAGCTCGCCTTCGGTCAACGACTTGCCCCGCGGCAGCCGATCCGCGGCGCCGTCCTCGGCGAGAAAGCCGATCGTGCCGGAGATGGGCGAGGCGAGCGTCGTCTCCATCTTCATCGCTTCGATCACCATCAAGGGATCGCCGCGCTCGACCCGGGCGCCGACGCGCAAGGCCTCGCCGCCGGCCGCGCTCGCCGCAAACTGCACGAACGACGCCTGGAAGGGACAGCGGACCGCCCCCGGAGGATCGAAGTCCCGCTTGGCGTCGACGGCGCGCAGCCGAACCCGGTAATAGTGGACGCCATCCTCTTCCGTCACCCGCAGGTGGTGACTGGCCGCCCGGCGATCGACCCTGACCGGGGTGAAGCGTCCGCGGAACTGGATCAGATGATCGTCGCCGCCTCGCACGCGCTGCGACACCCGCATGTCGCCGAGGTAGACGCGATTTGCGAAGGCGGCGTACGATTCGAGACCGGTCTGAAGGAAGTCGATGCGCAGCAGCTTGCCGTGAACTTCGGCGAGAAACGCGGGCGTCACGGTCAGCGCGCCGCGCCGCAGAATGTTCTCCAGATCGCCGGCGGTGAGGCTGGCCTCCAGCGTGTCGTGCACCGAACGCGCCAGCTCGGCGAGCGCGCCGAACGCGGCGGCGGCCACCGTCCGGTCGAGGTCCGTCGCGACCGCGCCGATTTCCGAAGCGTCCTCCAGCAGGCGATTCGTATAGTCGCCGCTGCGGAACAGCGGATGGCGCAGGATCTTGAGCAGTTGATCGACGTTGGTGGTGATCCCGCGAACGTAGACTTCGCCAAGGGCGCGCTCCAGCCGGACGAGGCATTCCTGGCGATCCCTGCCGTAGGCGATGAGCTTGCCGATCATCGGATCGTAGTTCGGCAGAACGCTGTCGCCGGGCTTGAATCCGAAGTCGCATCGCACGCCGTTGAAGGTGGGCAGATCGAGGTCGCGAATGACCCCCGGACTGGGCGCGTAATCGTTCCAGGGGTCCTCCGCGTAGATGCGGCACTCGATCGCGTGGTCCTTCTGCGCGAAGCGCGCGCCAAGCACACGCTCGTAAGGAATTTCGCTCCCGCGCCCGTCGAAATGGAGAATCTGCCATTTCACCAGATCGATATTCAGGCTTTGGTCGGTGACGGGATACTCGACCTGCATTCGGGTGTTGACCTCGAGGAATCCGAACTCCCCGGTGTCGCCGTCCAGCAGAAACTCCACCGTGCCGGCGCCGCCGCCGTCAGCGTATCCCGAGATCGCCGCCATGTTTTCGGCCGCCGCGACGAGCTTGCGGATCGAGCGCTCGTCGAGAAATGTTTCCCCTGTTTCCTCGATGATCTTCTGGTTCTTGCGTTGTACGGCGCATTTGCGAATCCCGACGGCGACGCCGTTGAATATCTGCACCTCGAGATGCACGGGACGCTCGATGTAGCGTTCGAGATAGAGCGAATCGTCGCCGTAGTTCGCGCGGCCGATCCGCCTCGCGGATTCGCAGGCTTGCGCCAGCGCCTCGGCAGACCGTACGACCGCCATCCCCTTGCCGCCGCCGCCCGCGCTGAGCTTGACGACGACGGGATAGCCGATCCGGGAGGCTTCGGCTCGCGCTTCGTCCACATCGCCGATGAGCTCCGACCCCTTCAGAACCGGCACGCCGTGCTTCATGGCGAGATCGCGCGCATCGAGCTTGTGGCCCACCTTGCGCATGACGTCCGCCGACGGTCCCATGAAGCCGATGCGGCGCCCGAGCGTCCGGCCGAGCTCATCGATCGCCTCGACGAAGCGATAGTTCTCCGCCAGGAAACCGTAGCCGGGATAGATCGCGTCCGCCTCGGACAGGACCGCGGCGCCGAGAATGACGGGGATGTTGGTGTAATTCACGGCCTCGCCGATGTGCACGACCTCGTCGGCGAACTCGCACCACGACTGCTTGCGGTCCGGGTCGGTCACGACCGCGACGGAACGGATGCCTTCCTCCTTGAGGGCGAAGAAGAACCGCTTGGCGATTTCTCCGCGGTTCGCGACGAGAACCTTGCGAAGCCCGTGGCTGCGCAACGCAGCCGGTTCGTCGCGCCGGCCCATGCTGGGGTTCGCCCGTCGCAGTTCGCTCAGAACCGTTTCGATCGCCTCAATCATGGGATCCCACGCCTGGACGATTTGGGACAACGCGACCGCCGCGCCCGAGGCCGGCGCTGACGGTCACCGGCGCGAACATCGCCGATGACCCGGTCGTCGTCGGGCAGTCGCCCCCGGGGGCGCGGAGGAACGCCAAAGTTCGAGAACCGCATGCGTGCTTCCAAGCTGCGAAGCGACGCCGAACCGTCGGCCGCGTCAGGACAGCCAACGTTTTCGGCGCCGGTAGTGTTTGACGTCGCGGAACGATTGTCGGCCGGCCGTCGAGAGCCCGAGGTAGAACTCCTTGACATCCTCGTTCTCGGCCAATTCCTTCGCCGCGCCGTCCATGACCACCCGGCCGTTCTCGAGGACATAGCCGTAATCGGCGAAGCGCAGGGCGACCGTCGTGTTTTGTTCGGCGAGCAGGAACGCGACGCCCTCCTTGACGTTGAGGTCCCGAACGATCTCGAAAATCTCCTCGACGACCAGGGGCGCCAGGCCCATCGACGGCTCGTCGAGCAGGACCAGCGACGGCTTGGCCATCAGGGCGCGCCCGATCGCGGTCATTTGCTGCTCGCCGCCCGAAGCGAATCCGGCCTGGCTGTCGCGCCGCGCCTGCAAACGAGGAAAGTAGTGATAGACCGTTTCGAGATCGGCTCTGAGCTGGGAGCGCGAAATATTCCGCGCAAAGGCGCCGCTCAGCAGATTCTCCTCGACGGTGAGGTGAGGAAAGCAGTGGCGGCCCTCCATCACCTGGCACACTCCCATTCTTATCAGCTCGTTGGCGTCGAGCTTGTCGACGCGAACGCCCTTGTATTCGATCGTGCCCTTGGTGACTTCGCCACGCTCGGCCGACAAGAGGTTCGAGATGGACTTCAGGGTGGTGCTTTTTCCCGCGCCGTTCGCCCCGAGCAGCGCGACGATCCCGCGCTCCCGCAACTCCAGGGAGACGCCCTTCAGCACGAGGATGACGTGATCGTAGATGACTTCGATGTTGTTGACGGACAGCAGCGAGGCCGTCGCCGTCGCCCTCAGCGCGGACATGGGACTAGCCTCGGCATGCGGGCGCCGACGGCCGCAACTCTCGCTTTGCGCCGGGGCGTCAACGCGCAACCCCCAGATAAGCGTCGATGACCGCCTGGTTGTTGCGAATCTCGTCCGGGGCGCCGTCGCCGATCTTCCTGCCGTGGTCGAGGACGACGACGCGATCGGAGATATCCATCACCACGCCCATGTCGTGCTCGATCAACACGATCGTCGTGCCGTACTGTTCGTTTGCGTCGAGAACGAAGCGGCACATGTCCTGCTTTTCCTCGACGTTCATTCCCGCCATCGGTTCGTCCAGCAGCAAAATCGACGGCTCGGCGGCAAGCGCGCGAGCCAGTTCGACGCGCTTTTGCAGCCCGTAGGGCAGCCGGCTCACCGGGGTCCTGCGGATGTGTTGGATTTCGAGGAAATCGATGATCTCCTCGACCTTGCGCCGGTTCTCGATCTCCTCGCGGCGCGCCCGGCCGAAATAAATCGCCTGCTCGAGAATCGTCGCTCGCATGGCGAGGCAGCGACCGGTCATGATGTTGTCGAGCACGGACATGCCCTTGAACAGAGCAATGTTCTGAAACGTGCGCGCGATTCCCGAGGCGGCCGCGAGATGGGCGCTCATGCCGCGGTAGGCCTTGCCGCGCAGGACGATCGTGCCGCCTTGCGCCTGATAGACGCCGTTGATCACGTTCAGCATCGAACTCTTGCCCGCGCCATTCGGGCCGATGATCGCGCGGATTTCGTGCTCGCGGACGTCGAAGCTGACGTCGAGGAGCGCGATCACGCCGCCGAAGGCGAGCGAGATGTTCTCGAATTGGAGAACGGGATCGCCGAATTTTCGCTCGCTGTTGGCCATGCCCGATCCGTCAAGCCGCTCGATCCGCCGCATCCGGCGGGAACGTCTTGACGTCCACAATCGCCAGATCGGCCGCGACGATGCCGGTGCGGCCGTCCTCGAAACGCACCAGAGTTTCGACGTGCTGCACCGTCTTTCCCGCGTATAGCGCCTCGATCAGCACGGCGTACTTGTTCTCGACGAAGCGGCGCCGGACCTTGCGGGTGCGGGTGAGCTCGTCGTCGTCCGGATCGAGTTCCTTGTGCAACACCAGGAAGCGCTTCACCTGCAGGCCGGACAAGACTGGGTCGCGAGACAACTCGGAGTTCACCTGCTCGACGCACTGCTTGATCAACGCGTACACCTCCGGCTTCTGAGCCAAGTCGGTGTAGCCGGAATACGCCACGCCGCGCCGTTCCGCCCAATTGCCGACCGCCCCGATATCGATGTTGACGAACGCGCACACCATCTCGCGGCCGTGGCCGAACGCGACCGCCTCCTTGATGTGGGGAAAGAACTTCAGCTTGTTCTCGACGTAGTTCGGCGCGAACAGCGATCCGTCGGCCAGCTTGCCGACGTCCTTGGCGCGATCGATGATCTTGAGATGGCCGTCGTGATCCAGGATGCCGGCGTCGCCGGTATGAAAGTAGCCGTCGCGGTCGATCGATTCGGCGGTCGCGTCGGGGCGCTTGTAATACCCCTTCATCAACATCGGACCGCCCACCACGACCTCGGAATTCTCGTCGATCTTGAGATCGACGCCCGGCGCCGGCTTGCCGACCGTATCGAACCGCACGTCGTCGTCGTGCTGGAGGCAGATATAGGCGCAGGTCTCGGTCGAGGCGTAGAGCTGCTTGAGATTGACGCCGATCGAGCGATAAAAACGAAAGAGATCCGGTCCGATCGCGGCCCCCGCGGTGTAGGCGACGCGGATGCAGCTCAGCCCGAGCACGTCCCGCAAGGGCGCGTATACGAGGATATTGCCGAACCAGTACTTGATCCGATCGGCGAGCGGCACGCGCCGTCCGCCCAGGATTTCCGGGCCATAGCGTTGGGCCACCGCCATGCAGCTGTGGAACATCCATCGTTTCAGCGCGCCGGCGTCCTCCATCCGGATCATCACCTGGGTCCGCAGATTCTCGAACACCCGCGGCGGAGCGAAGTAATAGGTCGGTCCGATTTCGCGCAGGTCGATCATCACCGTGTCCCCGGATTCGGGGCAATTGATCGAAAATCCGGCCAGGATCCATTGGGCGTATGAAAACAGATGGTCGCCTACCCAGGCCATCGGCAGGTACGAAAGCACCCTGTCGCTCGCGCCCAGGCGGTCGAAATCGCAGCCGCCGCCGGCGGCCATGATGAATCCGCCGTGGGTCAGGCATACCCCTTTGGGAGCGCCTGTCGTGCCGGAGGTGTACAGGATGATCGCGATGTCGTCGGATTGCCCCTTGGCGACCTCCGCGGCGAAGTACTCCGGGTTCTGTCGGTCGAACTCGCGGCCGATTTCGCGCAAGTCGTCGAGGGAAACGATGGCGTCGTACTTCTTCAGCCCGCGCGGATTATCGAAGTAGATGAATTTCATCGACGGAACCTGCGGCGAAGCCTCGATGAGCTTGTCCACCTGCTCCTGATCCTCGGCGACCACGTAGACGATGGCCGCGTCGTTGAGCACATAGGCGAGTTCCGACGCCTGCGCGTCCTGGTACATCGGAACCGGAACGCCGCCCAACGATTGCGCCGCCGCGATCGACCAATAGAGACGCGGGCGATTGTCGCCGATGATCGCCAAGTGCATCCCGCGCTTGAAGCCCTGCGCTGCAAGCCCGCAAGCGAGCGCGCGCACCTCGTCGGCGACCTGGCTCCAGGTCCAGGTCTGCCAGATGCCGAGATCCTTCTCCCGCATGGCCGTAGCCTTGCCGCACACGTGTGCGTTGTGCAGCAGGCGCCGCGGAAAGCTATCGGGCACTTGTCGCGTCCTTCTCAGGCAGCCGCGCCAACGACATCCTACGCGAACTTGGAGAAGTCGGGCTTGCGCTTCTCGAGAAAGGCCGAGAACGCTTCCTTCGCCTCCAAGGACTCGAGCCGTCGTTGAAAATGGCCGGTTTCCTCCTTGATGGTCTCCGCCACCGCGTCGCGGACGCCGCGCCGCGCGAGTTGCTTCGTCAGGCGCAGGGCGGCGGGCGGCTTTGTCGCCAGCTTGCGCGCTTGCGCCGTCGCGTGGGCGAGGACCTCGCCGTCCGGCAGCACCGCGCTCAACATGCCGCATTCGGCCGCCCGCCTCGCTCCAAACGGCTCGCCGAGCATCAGGATCTCGGCCGCGCGCGCCGGACCGGCCGCCAGCGGCAGCAGCAGGCTGGAGGCGGCTTCCGGGCACAGGCCGAGGTTGACGAACGGCAGCGCGAAGATCGCGCTCTCGCCCGCATAGACCAGATCGCAATGCAACAGCATCGTGGCGCCGACGCCGATGCAGGAGCCGGTGACGGCGGCCACGATCGGTTTTTCGAAAGCGCTGATCTTGCGGACGAACGCGTAGGCGGGATGATCGGAAGCGATCGCGGGGTTCTGAAGGAAATCCGTGAGGTCGTTGCCGCTGGTGAATACGTCGGGCTGGCCGTGCACGAGCGCCACCCTGATCTCGCCGTTCCGCTCGGCCGATTCCAACATCTCGGTCAGCGCGGCGTACATCGGGACGGTCAGGGCGTTCTTCTTTTCCGGGCGGCGAATTTCGAGGCGTAGAACCCCGCCGACGGCCTCTGCGACGATATGCTCGCACGGCATTATGATTCTCCTCCCGTTATGTTCGCCGGCTTCACTCGAAGCTGACGCGCGGCCGCCTGACGTTCTCGCGCACGAACGCGACGATCGAATCGGCCGAGGAACCCGGGCCGAAGACTCCCTTGACGCCCAGTTCCTTCATCGGCTCGATATCGCGCTCGGGGATCACCCCGCCGAACATCACCAGCACATCCTCTTTGCCGTTCTGCTTCAGACCTCGCGTCACTTCTCGCGCCACCGGCAGATGCCCCTCGACCGAGCTGGAAATCCCGATGACGTCGACATCCTCCTGGGTGGCGGCGTCGAGAATCTCGGCAGGCTCGAAGAAATTCATGAAGATCACTTCCATGCCGTGTTCGCGCAGCTTGGTCGCGAGATAGCGAACGCCGCGGTCGTGCGCGTCCATGGTCGTCTTGCCGAGCAGTACACGAATAACGCGCTGGTCCATCGTCGCGGTCCTCAATTCCGATTATTTCGCTTCCGGCCCCGGGGCCGGCGCCCCCGGGTCGGATCGGTTGGCTCAGTGCGGCGAGCGCCAACCCAGATGCTGTTTGAGAACGCCCATGATTTCGCCGGTGGTCGCATCGGCGTCCGACGCCTCGACCATCGCCGGGACGAGACCGCCGACCTCGCCCGCCTTGAACCGTTCCGTCACCCGGTTCGCCTCGGCCATCGCCGCTTCCCACTTGGCGTGATCGCGGTTCGCCCGTAGCGCCCTGACGCGCTCCACGGCGGTGCGTTCGGATTCCGGATCGACCTTGAACACTTCCATGTCCTGGATTTCGTCGGAGACGTACTTGTTCACGCCGACCACGATGCGCTTTTTCGCGTCGACCTCATCGCGCCAGCGCACGGCGCTCGCCTCGATCTTGGCGCGCACGAAGTCGTGGCAGTTGTGGTAGCGGCCGCGCTTTTCGACTTCGTCGTACAGCTTGAGCGCCGCCTCCTCGATCTGGTTGGTCAACGCCTCGACGTAATAGGAGCCGCCCAGCGGATCGGCGACGCGGGTGATGCCGCTTTCCTCCTGGATGACTTGCTGCACCCTCAGCGCCATCGTCGCCGATTGCTCGGTGGGTATCGCCAGCGCCTCGTCATAGGTGCTGACCTCCATCGCCTGCACCCCCGCCAGGGCGGCGCCGAAGGAATGGAGAGTCGTGCGAATCAGGTTGTTCAGCGGTTGCTGCGCGGTCAGCACGGCGCCCGATGTATGGGTATGGATGCGCACATGCATATTGCGCGGATCGCGTGCGCCTAGCTCGTGGCATTTGCGCGCCCAAATCCGGCGCAGCGCGCGGATCTTGCAAATCTCCTCGAAAAAGTCGTTGGCCTGGGAAATCTGAAAGCCGAAGCGGCCGAGGAACTCGTCCGGGCGCAGACCTTTGGCGACGCATTCGCGCGCATAATCGACGCCGGCGGCCACCGAGAAGGCCACCTCCTGCACCGCGTCGGCGCCCGCCTCTTCCATGCCGTAGCCGAAGATGTTGAACGTGTTCCACTTCGGCATCCGCTTGGTGCAGAAGGCGATCATCTCGGCCGCGAGCTGCATGCCGGCCTTCGGCGGAAAACACGTCATGCCGGTGTAGGCGCTCTGGTAGTACCAATTCATGGAATTGCCGCCGAGCTTCTCCCATGGCACGCCGCGCCTTCGCGCGTAGGCGAGGTAATGGGCCAGCACCGCCATGTTCTCGTAGTACGAGATATGCACCACGTTCATCTTGCTGAGATCGAGCCCGTCGAAGAGACGGGCGTTGTCCTCGCGCGAGTACACGGCCATGCCGCATTGACCGACGCGTCCCTCGGCCGAAGGATGGTCAGGGTCGATTCCCTCGTGTGAAACCAGGTCGTAAACCAGATTGTAGAATGCGTTGCCGAAATACCCGATCATGCCCTGGCTCTGCAGGTAGTCCATGCGCCTGCGCGTCTCCTCGGGAAGCCCGTAGCCGATCACCGGCTGGTTGGCCCATGGCATGAACTGGTATTGCGCGGCGTAGAGGCCGCGCGTGAACGGGAACTGGCCCGGCGCCGACAGCGCCTCGTACGGCATGTCCGCGATGTCGTGGGGAAAGTAAGCCGGCTTCAGCGGCAGCCCCGAATCGGTATGCTTCGCATAGGTCTTCGGATCGACGCCGAACTTCTGCGCGATCGCGTCGAACTTGCTGCGCCATTCCTTCTCGAGATCGCGCGTCGCCGCGAGAAACTCCGGGGTGAACTGGGGAACGGCGCCGGAAGTCGCCGCGCCCTTTTCGGCGGCTTCAACGGTAGGTGACTCTCGCATGGTCGTTCGCCTCGCCTCGACTGAATTTCGGACTCCCGACTACTCGCACAGCTCGATCGCCGTGGCGGTGCCGATCCCCCCGCCGCCGCCGATGGTTGCGACGCCGTATTTCGTGCCAGTGCGGCGCATCGCATGCATCATCGTGACGACCGTGCGCACGCCGCTGCAGCCGACCGGATGCCCCATCGCGATGCCTCCCCCGCTCGGGTTGACCCGTTCGAGACCGATGCCGAGCTCCTTGCAGGACGACAGCACGACCGACGAGAACGCCTCGTTGATCTCCCACCATCCGACGTCGGCGACCTTGAGACCGGCGCGCTCCACGGCGGCCTTTCCGGCCGGACCCGGACTCATGCAGATCAGGCGGGGATCGACGCCGACCCGCGCCGTGGAGCGTATCTTGGCGATCGGCTCGAGACCGAGCTCGGCGGCCTTGTCCCTGGACATCAGCAGCACGGCCGCAGCGCCGTCGCTCACCCCGGACGAGTTGCCGGCGGTCACCGTTCCGCCGTCCTCGACGAAGACCGGCGGCAGCTTGGCCAGCGACGCGAGCGACGTGTCGCGCCGGGGAAGCTCGTCCTGTGCGAAGACGACGTCGCCTTTGCGCTGCTTCACCGCGAACGGGACGATCTCCTCGGCGAACAATCCCTTGTCGATCGATTGGACGGCGAGCGCGTGGGAGCGCAGGGCGTACTCGTCCTGCTCGGTGCGCGACAGGCCGTAAACCTTGGCCACATGGTCGGCCGCCATACCCATGCTGAAGCGCCCGTAACGGTACGTCGAGGCGGACCACGTGGATTCGTCGAACTGGTCGATGATTTCGCTGTTGCCGCGGCGCGTTCCCCAGCGATGCCCGACCACCCGGAAGGGCGCGGTGCTCATGCTTTCGACGCCGGCGGCGATCGCCACGTCGGAGTCGCCGCAGGCGATGTCGCGCGCCGCGCTGTTGACCGCCTCCAGGGACGAGCAGCAGGCGACGTTCACGCCCGCGCCGGTGATGGTGAAGGGCAAGCCGGCGTCCAGGGCGCAGAAGCGCCCGATGTTCAGGGCTTCGGACGATTGATAGACCTGCCCCGCGATCACCGTGTTGACGGCGCCCGCATCGACGCCGGCGCGCTTGATCACGTCGAGTATCGCCGCGATGGCGAGTTGATGGGCGGGGATGTCGCGCAGCGCGCCGCCGAATTTGCCCTGGGCGGTGCGGCAGCCCGCCACCAACACGACTTCGCGCGTCATTTCTTGTCTCCAGATTGTTCGAGACCGTAGTAGTCGTACCAGCCGCCCCGGCTTCCCGGTTTGAGCGCGGGCGCGCCGCGATAGCCAGCGGCGAACACCTTGCGCGCGATCGGCGGGACGGCGTAACGCTCCCCCAGCGTTTCCTCGAGGTACTCCTGAGCGTGGTACCAGGAGTCGAACGACGCGGTCTTATCCAAGAGCTCAAATACGCCCATCGGCCAGCCGAGCCCGGTCTTCACCATCTCGTCGATTTCGCGAATGCCGCATATCCCCTGCTGCACGACCTGCATCGCCTCGGCGATGTAGAGATTGATGAACCGCGTGGTGAAGAAGCCCGGGGAATCGTTGACGACGACCGGCTTCTTCCGGATTGCGCGCAGAAAAGCCACCGTGGCGTCGAGCGCCCAAGCCGCCGTCTGGTCGGCGCGCGTCACCTCCACCAGCGGCATGATATTGGAGGGGTAGAACCAGTGCGTGCCCAGCATTCGCCCCCTGTTCTCGAGGACTCCGCTCAACTCGGCGATCATGATCGACGAGGTGTTGCTGGCGATGATGGCTTCGGCCGGCGCCGTCGCCTCGATTTCGCGCAGCACGTCGCGCTTCTGGGCCACGACCTCGGGAACCGTCTCGAAGATCAGTTGCGCGTCGGCGACGCCGTCGGCGACGCTCAGCGTCGGATGCACGCGCGCCAGCATCTGTTGCATCGACTCGGCGCTCAGCTTTCCCTTGCGCACCGCGCCTTCCAGTCCGAACGGGCCGCTTCGCACCAGTTGCATCCCGTGTTCGAGCGTTTCCTGGCGGCGCGCGATCAATCGCACCTGCGCTTGCGGCGAGCCGTGCAGACAAGCCAATACGATGCCGTGTCCCATCAAACCGCCGCCGCCGACCACCGCGACGCGTTGGAGGGGCGTAAGGAGAGCGCGCTCTTCATCCGCCATGTTCGTCCCGCTCATCGAAGCGCTCCCTTGCCGATGAATTCCGATTCGACGACGCGCGCCGCGTCGCTCGCGGTCATTTCGAGCGCGGCCACCTTGTTGGCCAGACGATCCAGCGCCCCGGCGCGAGCCGCCCTCGCGAGCGGCGCCTCCACGAATTCGGCCTGCAGGCCCGCCCGTATTTCCGCCAGGGCGCGTTCGTGTTCGAGCCGCTGCAAGCGATCGGTGGCGGCGAGATATTCCCGGTGCGCCACGATTTTCTCGACGAGTTCGGGAACGCCCGCGCCCGATTGCGCGATGGTGGTCACAACCGGGATTTTCCAGCCCGGCGTATGGACGCTGGCCTGCTCGGACAGCTCCAGCATCTGCATGACTTTCGCATCGACGCCGGGCATGTCCGCCTTGTTGATGCACAGGATGGACGCGATCTCGAGCACGCCCGCCTTCATCGCCTGCACCGCGTCGCCCAAGCCGGGCGCTTCGACGACCACCGGCGTATGCGCAACGCGCCAGATGTCGATCTCGGACTGGCCGATGCCCACCGTCTCGATGATGATCGGGTCGTAGCCGACCGCGTCGAGAACCCTTACGAAGTCGTAGGTCGTGCGCGCCACGCCGCCAATGCATCCGCGCGTCGCGGCGCTCCTGATGAACACCTGGGGATGTCGGCCGGCGCGACTCATGCGCACGCGGTCGCCGAGCACGGCGCCGCCGGAGAACGGACTGCTGGGATCGACTGCGACGACGCCGACGCGGCGGCCCATCGACGCGAATTGGAGCGCCAGTTCGTTCACCAGCGTCGACTTTCCCGACCCCGGCGGCCCGGTGACGCCGACGACCTGCGCCCGGCCGCCCTTCGCATGCAGCCGGCCCAGCAAGTCGCGCGCAGGCTGGCCGCCGGCTTCGATCAGCGTCAACGCCTCGCCGAGCTGGGGCTTCCCCCCGGCGAGCAGAGCGTCGAACCATCCGGTCGTAGGCCGCGCATTATCCGACAAGCCGGACCTCTCTCGATAGCCGCCATGTGCGGCTGCGCCGCGTGCGGAACATGTCTTGGTTCACGATCATTCCCAGGCGCCCGTTCGAACCTTACCAGCGCTCCTCGCAACAAAGCAAGCGCTCGCTTGAATTTTTTCGCGGACTCGTCCGCGTCGATGCGCAGGCTCGAGGCTCATTTTGCGATCTCGCGCAGATGGCGTTCGGCGGCGATCGGCTCGGCGAAATATCGGCCGTCGTCCAGCCGAGACGCGACGCCGATCTGATCGAGGCGGGCGAGATGCGCCATTGTCACGCTCGACGCCCACGGGATGACGTCGCGCACCGCGTCGTCGCAGATCACGTCGTCCAGTTCGCCGAACGACTTGGGGCCCGCAAGCAGGGCGCCGAGCAGCATCTTGTCGCGATCCAAGATCGCCCGCCGGGTCGCCTCGCAGAGATCGGCGATGGCGGTTGCGCCCCGGCAGACCGCGTTGTGCCCAGGACAGGCGGTTTGCAGCGCGAGGTCCTTGAGCTGTCGCAGGGACGCGAGGTAGCGGTCGACCCCTCCGGCGTTGGGCGGGTACCACGGCAGCGAGGTGCCGCGCGCCGCCATCAGGTCGCCGGTGAACCCCAACCTCGATTGCAGATCGACCCACGCGAGATGGGCGATGTCGTGCCCCGGCAGGTGGAACGCCTTGAACCGGTATCGTCCGACCGGCGCCTCGTTGCCGTCCTCGACGAGCGTCCAGTCGATGTCGGCGCCCGACGCGAACAGCTCCGGCATCGTCGTCTCGCGGAAATGATCGACGACGTCGATGTCCCGATGCCTCGTCAGTTCCTGGCGCACCTCGCGCGGCAGGATGTGGTGCGCCTGCCACCGGGGATCGGCGGCCTGGGCCCAGCCGAGCGCAGGCACGAACACGCGGGCGCCGGTCCGGCGGGCGATGGGCATCGCGCCGCCCGCATGATCGGTATGGGTGTGGGTGAGAAGGATTCGGCGTAAATCGCGCTGCGTCTGTCCCCATCGGGCGAGCGCGACGTCCACGCTGGTCAGCAGTTCTCCCAGGCTCGGTTCGACGCCCAGACCGGCGTCCACCATCACCGAACGTTCGCCGTCGCGCACCAGATAGACATTGCACGATGACGGCCAGCCGCGCCGGACGGTGCGCAGCTGAATCACGTCGGCTTCGACGTCGACGATCTCCATGATCCCTCGGTTCCCAGAATGCCGCCGCGCCGAAGCCGGCGCCTTTGCGAC
>Ga0181539_1001495_pt1 | contig 25554 bp, 24 predicted proteins | sample PEATcosm2014_Bin_46_FD_119767 | JGI IMG/M metagenome (GOLD analysis project Ga0181539, IMG submission 119767) | Peatland microbial communities from MTU Mesocosm Facility, Houghton, MI, USA - PEATcosm2014_Bin23_60_metaG | ecosystem: Environmental > Terrestrial > Soil > Wetlands > Peat | place... | reverse complement strand
AGGGAAGACTCCTCAGGATCATATGTTCATGTCTTTGTCAAGCGCATTTTTGCTCTACATGGACCCTTGAAGTTCCTGTAGAGTACTTTCGGGTGTGTAAACAATGGGTTCGCCACTTGCGCCACTTGCGCCACTTGCGCCACTTACGCTACCTGGGTCGCCGGCAGGCGCAACGAGTTCGGAAGACCCTGCAGCGACGCATGTTGCCGGCGAGGGTACATGTGGCCAGGAAGAGATATCGACACGTTCGAAGATCCTGGTTGTCGATGACGATATTGCTCTGTGCAAGTTTCTCAGCCGCGAACTCAAGCGCAGGCAATTCGATGTGACGGTTCGTCACGATGGCGAAGCAGCTTGCGCCGACCTTCAGAACTCTGCCTACGACCTTTTGATTCTCGATCTAAACCTGCCCAAGTTGGATGGAATGGCCGTCATGAAGCAGGTTCGTCTGAGCCGGTCGCGACTGCCCATACTGGTGTTGACAGCGAGGAACCGGACAGAGGACGTGGTACTGGCGCTCGAACAAGGCGCCGACGATTGCCTGGTCAAGCCCTTTTCGTACCAGGAATTGCTGGCCCGTGTCCGGGTGATGCTGCGACGCGATTCCTCCCCCGCGGTAAGTTCATCGAATGCCGGCGATCTGACCATCAACCGGGAGGAACACCGTGTGTTGCGCGGCAAGAGGCGAATCGATCTGACGGCGCGTGAGTTCGATCTTCTTGAGTACTTGATGAACAACGTGGGCAAGGCGGTATCGCGCAAGAAACTCATGGAAGATGTGTGGAATATCCCGTACGATTCCACGACAAACATCGTCGACGTCTACATGAAGTACCTGCGCGACAAGGTCGACCTTGAAGGGGAAGTAAAGCTGATCCGCACTGTCCGCGGCATTGGGTATGTCTTTGGCAATGACTAACCAGACTGAATCCGGGGAGATTTCGGCGTCGGGATCTTCATCGGAAATACTTTACTCGAACCTTTCCAAGGGCTTGCATGCCGCCGCACAGCCGCTCACGATTCTTCGCGCCGGTCTCGGCATAGGGCTTGCAAGCCCGTTGAGTTTGGGCGAACTTCGAGAACTTGTGGCAAGCTCATATGTCGAGGTTGAACGGGTCTGCGGTCTCTTCGACTATCTGCAGCAACTGGTATTCGTCGCGAGCACCAAGCCCTCGTTGACGGCGGCGCCGATTCTGCCGCTGGTTGCGGGCGCGGCCGACGGAGTATGCGCTTTGTTCGAGCATGACGGGATGGTCCTTACCTCCATGCTGCCAGATGCTTGCGACCCTGTCCTCATCGACAAGGCGAGAACTTTTAGGGCTCTGTCGAGCGTGCTGCTGATTGTCCATGGGCTTTCGCGCGCGCCAGACACTGTCGAACTGATCGTCTCCTCATCTCCCCCCAATTCGATTCGAATCGTTGTGCGGAATCTGAACTTGTACCTCGACGCACTGGGTGAAGAGGCGAGCCTCAGCATGGCCATCGCCGCTGCGAATATCCGGAGCCAACAGGCCGGCTTCTCGTGGAACCTGCAGCCGTTCAGCGTGGAAATCGAGGTCCAGACGGACCGGATCGCGCAGTGCCGCTGATGTTGCGCCATTCGGAGCCATTGGAATTCGATTGAACCCGGATTTCCTTTTGATTCATCACTCTGAAACCTCCATTCGCTTTCGCTGGAACCAAGCCAAACCCACGCAAATTCCGGAGCTGTGCGCCTCGGAGCGAAGGGATTTCCCGTCTTTCCGATTCATGTTTCCTGGGGCAGCGCCGATAAGACCTCTGTTGGCCCGGTATTGCCGGTTAGGACCAGGGAGGCGAGGCACGCTGAGATCCATGCAGAGCGCCGCTCAATGCCAATTGAAACCGTGGCCGTGCTGGAAAGTAGACTGATGAGCGCGCCTGCCTTCCCGAAGCTTCGCGAGAACGACACCCACACCATCAATGTACTGCTTGTGAGCCCTAACAGCAGGCTTCGCCATGAACTGCGAGAAAAGCTTAGTAAGGCTCGCTGGGATTTAACCGAAGCTACCAGCGGCGCCGAAGCATTTGAGTGCCTGCACGAAAGTGTCAGCGAAATTCTCCTGCTTGACCCTTTGCTGCCGGATCTTGAGTCCGGCGAATTCATTGCAATGGTGCGTGAACAGTTTCCCAGTGTCCAGATCCTCTCAGTGAACTCGCATACCGGGCAGCTTATTCTAGGCGCCTCATCGCCAACAACATTGTCCGCTCAACTGACAGAAATGCTTTACAGCGGCAATGCGCAGTCCAATGCCTTCACCCCCATGCAGCTAAACCGAATGCGGGCGGCGGATGAAGGGCGCGCCGGCATTCGTGGAATGATCGGAGACTCGGAGCCGATGCGTCGCGTTTATGAACTGACGCACATGGTCGCCCGCCGGGATTCGACCGTTCTGGTGACCGGGGAGAGCGGCACCGGCAAGGACCTGATCGCGCAGGCGATCCATCTCATAAGCTTGCGTCAAACGCAGCCTCTTGTCGTCATCAACTGTGCCGCCATTCCGGAACCGCTGCTCGAAGCCGAACTTTTCGGCTATGTGAAGGGATCGTTCACCGGCGCCGTGCAATCGCGTATTGGCCGCATCCATGCGGCGCATATGGGGACTCTATTTCTTGACGAGATTGGCGATATGCCGCTCTCTCTGCAAAGCAAAATACTACGCTTTCTTGAGCAGGGCGAAGTGCAGCGAATTGGCGGCAATGACAATCTAAAGGTGGATGTTCGAGTGGTGGCTGCGACCAACGCCGACCTCAAGAGCCTCGTCAAGGAACATTTGTTTCGCGAGGATTTGTATTATCGCCTCGCGGTTTTCCCGATCAATCTGCCTCCCTTGCGCGAGCGCACTGGAGACATCGAAAGGCTCGCCTGGGCTTTTGTGGAGAGATTCTGCCCAGGCGCGACCCTGAGCGCGGGAGCGTTGGAGGCTCTGCTACAGCACGACTGGCCGGGGAACGTCCGCGAACTCCGGAACGTTCTTGAGCGGTCAAGCATCATTGCCTGTGGCGCGCGGGAGATCCAGCCCCGCCACATCATAATATAGCGCCGGGGCTTCTTGTTATCTCTATGATTCAAGTCTATGTGAAGAGCCGTCCTGGAATACCATCCGAAGCCCGCTTCCCAAGCGCAAATCAAGTTGGCCATTGCCGTGCATAGTCAATAGGCAGATGCTGCCTAGTTCTCATTTCGCGCCAATAAATGTGCCGCTCTTAAAAGACCGGAGCGACGGCCAAGTTCACGCTCAAGCCGACGACTTGCGGATTGACGGGTGTGTCTCCGGCGAGAATGAATCGAGAGACGAATCGGCGACTCAATCCAGAAGCGCGGCGCTTCTCGCCGGGGAGTTCTCCGAATTCATTTTGGCGGCCTCGCGGCTGGAGAATGCATATCGCGCCCTGCAAGAGGAAGTGTCCGAGCTCGGATTGGAGTTGTCGGAACGGAATGCGGCACTCAATGCCAGTCTGGCCAAGAACGAGGGTATGCGGCGGGCTTTACAGCAGATTGTGGACTCGATGCCTTGCGGCGTGCTGGTACTGGATCGCGACGGGAAGCTTTCGACGATCAATCCGGAGAGCAAGCGGCTGCTGCGACTTGATGGGCCGGATTTCGGCGATGGCTCGCAGACGACCTTGCATGGGATTTCCGCATTCAGCGGCATCAACCTCGAATCGTGCTGCCAAAACGCTCCGGTCACCGATACAGAACAGGAGTTCTGCGTCCGCGACTCTTCAGGAACACGCTGGCTCGAAGTTCGCGATCGCCGACTGTTCCACCAAGCCGGCGGGATAAGCGTGCTTGACCAGACAATCTTGATTCTGCGAGACATAACAGCCCAGAAACGTTCTGAACAGGAGCGCGAAGCCGGGCGCAAGGCGATGGCCCTGGCAGAGATAACGACCGTTCTTGCCCACGAAATTAGAAACCCATTAGCGAGCCTGGAACTGTTTGCCGAGTTGATTGACAAAGACGGAGACCGCCGCGGGGAATGGATTTCCAACTTGCGCGCAGGCATACGTTCGCTTTCCGGAACTGTCAATAACGTCTTGAGCTTCCATGGCTCCGGCGCGATAAAGCTCGCTCCCCTTTCACTGCATTCACTTATCGGGAATGCGATCCGATTTGTTCAGCCGCTTGCGGATCAGGCGGCTGTTTCATTGGATTGGATTGCAGATGAGAACCAAACGAAAGTGATGGGCAATGAGAGCGCGCTCCAGCAGGTCGTTTTGAATCTGGTTTCAAACGCCATTCGCCACACGCCCGCGGGCGGGAGCGTCACTGTGTCGCTGCGGCCTGAGCGAATCGACGCAACGGGAGAAAACCGCGAAGAGCCTATCGAGAATGTCGTCGTGGAGTTCTCGGACACCGGGTGCGGCATTCGACCTGACCAGATCGACCGCGTTTTCGAGCCTGGCTTTAGCGGCAGCGGCGATACCACCGGTCTGGGACTGGCGGTTTGCGACCGGATCATGAAGCAACACGGCGGACGGATTCTTGTCTCGAACAGCGTAAATTCCGGCGCTTTATTCACGCTCAGTTTTCCGGTACTCCAAATGGAGTTGGCGACAGCATGAACAGCATTTCTTCCAACGACAGCGGCTCTTCCGTACTTGTAGTGGACGACGAGCCGGGAATGCGCACTGCATTGCAGGCTAACTTCCTGCGTCACGGGTGGCGTGTCGAAACAGCAACTGGCGTTCGCGACGCAGCGCGAGCTGTCGAGCTTACAAGCTTCGATCTGGTTGTGAGCGACATTCGCATGCGGGATGGCGACGGGTTTGAAGTGATGTGCTCGGTACTCAAGAACTCGCCTACCACCGCGGTAATCCTGCTGACCGCCTTCGGAAGCGTACCTGAAGCGGTAGAGTCGATGCGCAGCGGCGCCTTCGATTATCTGACGAAACCAGTCTCGTTTGAGCAGCTCCAGAGCGCGGCTGCTCGCGTCATGAAGCGGATCAACGAGAAATCCGCTTCCGGAAGCATTCAAGATGCGGGCGCGAATGCCGGAATAATCACTTCGGGAATCGTCGGCCGCGCTCCCTTGCTATTGCAGGCCTTGCACCGCGCTCGTGCCGCGGCAAGCACGGATGCCGATGTTCTTATCGAGGCCGAAAGCGGTACCGGCAAGGAACTGCTGGCAAAATTCATTCATCAAGCCAGCAATCGAAGCAGGAAACCGTTTGTAGCCGTGAACTGCGCGGCAGTGCCGGAACATTTGCTGGAAAGCGAACTATTCGGGCATGCCAGGGGTGCCTTCACCGGCGCCAGCGCAGCCAAAGCCGGGAAGTTTGAACTGGCGAACGGCGGCACACTGCTCCTGGACGAAATTGGCGAGATGCCGCTCAATCTGCAGCCCAAGCTACTGCGGATTCTTCAGGAGCGGGAGTTCGAGAGGCTCGGTGAGACTCGGTCCATCCATGTCGACATTCGGGTGATTGCCACGACCAACGCATCCCTCGGCTCGATGGTGGAGCAGGGACGCTTCCGTAGCGACTTGTATTATCGGCTGAACGTGATCCCACTTTCGCTCCCCAGTCTTCGCGAACGGCTGGAGGACATTCCGGCGCTGGCCAAGTACTTTGCAGAGAGATTCTCTACCGAAATGGACAGTCCTATTCCTAGAATCGATCCCAGTTTCATTGAAAGGCTGCAGTCTTACGATTGGCCCGGCAACATTCGGGAACTGGCGAATTTCATGCGCCGCGTTCTCTCCCTGCACCAGGGCGCCGCGATCGACGCGGCGTGCTTTTACAAGGAGTTTCAGCCAATAGGAAGAACGCAGCCGGCACCTTACGCCATGCCGGCTCCAGGTACACCGATTGCCGTCCTGGAAAAGGTGCACCTTGAGAACACTCTTGCCCTGGCGCATGGGAACCGGACCCACGCAGCAGTCATGCTGGGGATCAGCCTGCGCACGATGCGAAACAAGATCCGCGAATACGGACTACCACCAAGGAGATATGCATGACCTCGACCTCACCGCTGATTTCGACCTTGGAGAGCTTCCTGAGGCTGACCACGAGCCGCGAACAGGCGATCTCCGCCAACATGGCAAACGTCGACACACCCGGCTATCACACGCGCGATATTAACTTCAATGGCGAGTTAACGAGAGCCATGAGCGGGGTCTTGAGTCAATCTGAGGACGGCGTCGAAACCGTACAAATGAATCCTGTCGTTCAAGAAGTTCCAGGCCTGTTGGAGCGCCCGGACGGCAACAACGTGAATCTTGACCGTGAAGGACTTCTTATGTCGGAGACGCAATTGCAGTATCAGATCGGCGTCCAGCTGGTAAAGCACCAATTTCACCAAATACTTAGCGCCATCAGTGGAGGAAACTAGACATGAATCTCTTCGACTCTTTAGCGATCAGCGGATCCGCGCTGTCAGCCGAACGGCAGCGCTCTGAAATCATCGCTGCAAACATGGCCAACGCCGAGACGACACATACCGAAGCCGGTGGGCCGTATCGGCGCAAGGAGGTCGTTTTCCAGTCGCCCGGCTCTTCAACTTTCCGGCTGGCCCTCGCCAACCTGGGCAATTCCAATGTGCCGCCCTCCGGTAGTGTCCAGATAACCGATGTCGTCGACGATCCGACGCCTCCGGTCATGCGCTATGAGCCGGGCCATCCGGACGCAAACAAGGACGGCTACGTCGCTTACCCGGCTATCAATCCGGTGATGGAAATGGTAGACCTGATGGGCTCCGTAAGGGCCTATCAACTGAATGCGTCGGCGGTTGCCGCTACCAAACAGATGATCCAACAATCGATCGACATCCTCAAGAGCTAGGCGGGAGAGTTAAGAGATGAGCAGTTCAATTGCAGGCCTTGGATCCATTGGCGCCATCAGCGACCTACCCAAATTGTCGCCGCTTGAACCCGCTGACGCAGGAGGGGGGTTCAGCGGTGTTCTATCAAATGCGCTACAGCAGGTAAACCAACTGAGCGGCGGCGCCGAACAGCAGATCGGCAACCTGCTAAAGGGAGGCAATGCGGACATGAGCTCGGTGATGATCGCGGTGGAGAAAGCGGACGTAGCCTTTCAGCTCATGATGCAGGTTCGCAACAAAATTGTGAGCGCGTATCAAGACATCGAAAAGATGCAGTTCTAGGAACCGCGGCTTCTTCAATGCGCGCGAATGCATCGTGCTCATGAGAAGCAACTCGGGCAATACGGTTCTAAAAATCGGCTGAAATTGAGGACCAATGGCGGGCAAGAATCAGATAGCGGCTACGAAACAGGCAGTGGGCGCCAGCCAGGCAATAGATCGCGCCAAGCTGTACTGGGCAGGGCTTCACCCGCAACAGCGGGTCTATCTCGGCTTAGGTCTCGCCATTACTGTTGCTGCCGTGGTCTTCTTTGTGAAGATGATTGGTTCGCCCAACTACAAGCCGCTGACAACAGGGATGGATCCAGCCGATGCGCAAAGAGAGGCGGCGGAACTGGCGGCGAAAAAGATAACCTACATCCTGAGTCCGGACGGCACATCCATCCTCGTCCCGGCGGACGAGATCGACGCGGCCCGGCTCGAAGTGGCGTCGCACGATTCACCGCATAGTGGACGCATTGGCTTTGAGATCTTCGACAAGGTCTCATGGGGGCAAACGGAATTCGATGAGAAGGTGAACTATCAGCGCGCGCTCGAAGGCGAACTTGAGAGAACGATTCAGACTATGAGCAGCGTCAAGAGCGCTCGGGTGCACCTGGTGATGGCGACCGACTCTGTGTTTGTGGATCGGGAGAGGGGCGCAAAAGCGTCTGTCACCCTTCGACTTCGGCGTGGAAGCCTGTCGAGAGACGATATCTCGGCGATCTCACGGCTGGTAGCGGGAGCGGTGGACGAACTCAAGCCGACGGACGTTGTCATTGTCGATGCAGACTCGAATCAGTCGCTAGGACAGAGTAGCGGCTCCCCTGACGGAAGCGACGGAATCGAGCAGGAATTGACGCGGCGCCTGATCTCGACGCTCGCACCCGTAGTGGGAGCCGACCGTATCCACGCCTCTGTGAACGTGGAATATGAGACGGGCAGCAGTGAAGAGAGCCAGGAGAAATATGACCCTGCCGTCAGCGCAACGTTGACGATGCAGCATTCCGAGGAAGGTTCGGGTCCCGGTGCGGCGGCCGGCGGAGTGCCTGGAGCCGCAAGCAATGTACCCAGCGCCAAGGCGAGCGTTCCCAAGAACACGGCCAAGGATTCGGGTCAATATTCAACGACCGATAACAACTCCTATGGTGTGAATAGAACTACGCGCCATGTGATTGAACCTGCCGGGAGCATCCGCCGCATCACGGCTGCGGTGTTGCTGGACGACGCCGTTGAGCGCAAGCAGGAAAAGGGAAAATGGATCGAGTCGTACCATAAGAGGCAGCCTGGAGAGTTGCAGCACATCAGCGAACTAGCGCAGGCAGCGATCGGATTCAATAGCACGCGCGGCGATGTAATCAGCGTCCAGAACCTCACTTTCGACCGCGCGGCGGCAGAGGATCTTCCGCCCGTCACTTTCCTGGACCAAGCGCGCAAGGGCTTGAGCGACTATTCGTCGGAGGTCCGTTACGCTGCACTGCTGGTTCTCTTCCTGCTTGTCTATGCGCTGACGATCCGGCCGATCCAAAAGCGGGTTCTCGCCGCTCCGAGTCCACTTCTGGCACAAATCCGCGCTCCGGTGCGTAGTGAGCCGGAGGCTGGAGCGATGCTTGAATCCCCGGCCAATCTTGTTCAGCGCAACCTTCTTCTGAAAAAGCAGGTCGCCGAATTCGTCAAAGCTGAGCCCGAAAGCAGCACCACAGCCGTGCGCGCCTGGCTGAGGGAGGAGACTCTTTGACGACGGCGACTGAAAGGGTGAAACTAAGTGGCGTCCGCAAGGCTGCAATTCTGCTGACAGTTCTCGGCGAAGACGCAGCCGCGACGGTCTTCCGCGATCTGAACGCGGAAGACCTGCAGCGCGTTGCCGACGAAGTCGCGAGTCTAGGGGCGATACCAGTGGAATTGTCTCTCCAGGTCATTGAAGAGTACCAGCGGATGACGCAGGCGCAGGATTATCTCATTCAGGGCGGTTATGACCTTGCCCAGCGGCTGCTCATCAAGGCCTTTGGGGACGGCGAGGCGGAGAGCATATTGCACCGACTGACGAAGGCTCGCGATCAAAACCCCCTGGAGTCATTGCAGCGCGCCGATCCTCAGAAACTTGCGAGGTTTCTCGAAGCCGAGCATCCGCAGACGATCGCTCTCATTCTCGGCCAACTCGGCGATCGCCAGGCATCGGCCCTGCTGATGAGTCTTCCGAATGACACTCGTGCCGAAGCGGTAAAGAGACTGGCAAACCTGCGGCGCTTCTCGCCAGAGATGGCGGAAAAGGTTTCGATGGTCCTTAGCCAGCGCCTCAAGGCGGTCGGGGAGCAAGGCAAACGGGCCTACTCCGGTTTCCAGAGCGCGGCAGACATCATGAACTGCATTGACACCACTGTTGCGCAAGAGATTCTCGAAAACATTGAGAACGTGGAACCGACGCTGGCAATCAGCATCCGCGATCTGATGTTCACCTTTGAAGATTTCCTGCAGGTTGGCGAAGCGCATATTCGTGAATTGACGGGTGCGGTTGACAAACGAACCCTGGCGTTGGCTTTGAAGGGGACAAACGAAGAGTTGAAGAACCACATTTACCGCACAATGTCGTCGCGGGCCGTGGAGATGCTCAAGGAAGATGTGGAATCACTGGGACCCGTCCGTAGTAAGGATGTTATCAAGGCCCAGAATGAAATCGTCGCAACTGCCCGACAGCTAGAGGCAGAAGGAAAGATTGTATTGAAGGGCGAGGCAAATGAAGAATTTCTCGTTTAACGATTTGGCCGACAGCGCAATCCCATTTCCGGTTTCTTCGTTCTTGTACCGGGATACCGGCGTGCCTGTTTTGACCAATGTGAAGGAACCAAGACAGCCTAAGGCCGCACCACCGGAGAGCGACCAGCGTGCAACCCCGAGCCTGTCGGTGAAAGAGATTGACAATCTGCTGAAAGCGGCTCGCGATGAGGCAGTGGCCGAGACTGAGAAGCGCCTTGGGAAGGAATATGAAGCAAAGTTAGAAGCAAACGCGGCGAAGATCCAGCAGACGGTGGAACTCTTCAAGGTTGAACGGAAGGGCTATTTTTCGCGGGTTGAGTCCGAGGTTGTTCAGCTCGCCCTGGCCATTGCGTCGAAGGTTCTGCATCGTGAAGCTCAGGTTGACCCGATGTTGGTTGCCGCATTGGTCCGCGTGGCTGTCGATAAAATGCACGACGGCTCGAGCGTGTCTGTCCGCGTTTCGCCAGCGCAAGCGGGGAAATGGACCGCGTACCTGGCGAATCCTCTGAATGGCTCGTCCATTGCAGTTATCGAGGATACTCATCTTGGCCCCGAGGAATGCATTCTCGAAACCGGCTTAGGGTCGGCAAACTTCAGCATCGATGCGCAGATGAAGGAGATCGAGCAAGGATTCTTCGATCTGCTGGCGCAAAGGCCTGTGGTCAAGTGAACGCTTCCCCATTACTCGGACCCTACTTCGATCGGCTGGATCGAGGATCGACCTTGCGTTGGCGCGGTCGAGTGTTGCAGGTGGTGGGAAACCTGATCGAGTCCGAAGGCCCGTTCTGCTCCATCGGTGAGTCATGCGAGGTTACCAGTGCGAGCGGCAAAAAATACTCCGGCCAAGTTATCGGCTTTCGCGGATCGACAATGCTGTCCATGGCCGTTGAGAATCCCCAGGGCATACGCTTCGGAGATCGAATCGTCGCCTGGGGGACTCGGGCATCGATCCGGGTTGGCAATGACCTGTTAGGTCGAGTGATCGACGCCGCGGGCGTGCCACTCGACTCGAAAGGCGAATACCGGGGAGAACGGGCGGTGTGGGTGGATGGCTCCGGTCCGCAACCGCTCGATCGTGTCCCGATCCGGGAGGCACTCGGCTGCGGAATCCGCGCTCTCGACGCATTTGTGACCTGCGGGCGCGGCCAGCGCATCGGCATCTTTGGAGGCAGCGGCGTCGGAAAAAGTACATTACTGGGCATGATGGCCCGCGGAACGAGCGCCGATATGACGGTTCTTGCTCTCGTCGGCGAACGCGGGCGTGAAGTTGGAGAGTTTCTCGAAGTAATAGGCGACGAGGGCCGCAAGCGATGCGTCGTGGTTGTTTCCACTTCCGATCAATCCCCCCTTCTGCGATTGCGTTGTGCTCTGTCTGCAACGGCCATTGCAGAGTATTTCGCCAGCACAGGGAAGAACGTACTCCTGGTGGTCGATTCCCTTACCCGATTTGCAATGGCACAACGCGAAATCGGCCTGTCGGCCGGCGAACCGCCGACGGCGAAGGGCTATACGCCCTCGGTGCTTAACATGCTGGCTCGATTGGTAGAGCGGGCAGGCTGCTTCAAGGAAGGCAGCATTACTGCCTTCTACACCGTTCTGATGGAAGGCGACGATCAGCAGGACCCGGTCGCCGACACAGTGCGATCATTGCTTGATGGACACGTGATTCTAGATAGAAACCTTGCTATGAGGAACCACTATCCGCCTATCTCAGTGCTTGAGAGCCTTAGCCGGCTGATGCCGAACGTAACCTCGGAAGAGCACATGCAGAAGGCCAAGGCTCTTCGCCTCTTGATGGCTTCCTACGCTCGTTCTGAAGACTTGATTCGCATCGGAGCTTACCAGAAAGGCGCCGATCCGACGCTTGACCGGGCAGTCGAAATACTGCCACAACTGAACGCATTCCTGCACCAGCGCCCCGAGGAGCGTGCTGCGCTTCCGGTCGTCGTCAAATCTCTCTTGGAGATCCCAAGCTGATATGGCCTTTCAATTTCCACTTGCTGCGGTACTTCGATTTCGCGGAGTTCTTGAAGAACGCGAGGAACGCATGCTGCAAAGAATCCTGTTCGAGATCGCGCAGGTTCAGGAGACCCTAATGCGCATCGATGCCCAGATTGCGGATTCAGATGCTTTGCGCCTTGCCGCTGTATGCAAGCCCTTCGTCGGACATGATCTCCATGCCTCCTACGGAGAGGTGAAGGAACTCCAGCAAAGGAGGAAGGATCTCGAAGGACAGATGAGGAAACTCGAACAGTTGCAAGACAGGCAATTCATAGCTTACACAGCAGCACGGCGGGATCGCGAAATGCTTACGGGGATGCGCGAGGAGAAGCGCTCCGAGTACGATTCGGACATGGCTCGCAGCGAACAGAAGACCATCGATGACAATTATCTTGCCCGTCGAGGCCGCTTCTAGCTTTCGCGGTTTGCTTCTTCTGCGCCAAGTGCTACGGCGCGCGCATCGTGGCGTCCTCTGCACTTCTATCTACATCCGCCGCGAGAACCTCAAAATCGGTTCAGCGCTTCCGCACTCAGATTGCAGAGCGACATTCCGGTCGCAGGCTTCAATGCCGGTCTACGTCCACCTTAGCTCTGCGGCAAAGTGAATCCCGACAGAACCTTGTGCCGGGTACTACGGCTGTGATTGAGCGATCGGAATGCGCCGCAACCCGGCAGACTTTGCCCATAAGTGAACCGGCAAGACTTGCCTGCTTTGCCAGGAGGATCCGGGCGACGTCCGTGTAGCCCAAGCCCAGACCATTGATTCGAAAGGCGAAAGCTGCTTCGATCGACCGATGCCTGTTTGGCCTATGAATTGCCTTAGTAAAGGCGTGATCGTGAGACCCAATTTCGAAATGCCGACTCAAGCAACAGGATCGGCTCGGACTACGCCGGAGCAATTATCCGATCAGTCTCCGCAGCTATTCAGCGACTCAATGCTTGCAGCTTCAAAGGCTTCTATTGAAGCTGGCGCCACGAACGACAGCAGTCCCAAGGCTGCGCGCGAGCAGAGATACACTTTGGTGGAGAACAGCACGTCCCCAGCGGCTCCCGATCACCACGCTGTTCCGGCGCCGCTTCCCTCTTCGCGGACGGTGCTATCACAGCCGTTGTTACAGACGCCTCAAGCGCAACCGACAAGTCCGGCCGCCACTCCGATCGACCTGCCTCTCGGGGGAGTTATGTCGTCTCCCAATATTTCGATCGCGGTTGCCGGCCAGGCGATGAGCCTTGATGTAGCGGCAGGTTCGACAGCGGACGAATTATCCGGTGACCAGTCAAGTGAGGCTCAGTCGTTTGGCGTTCAGTCAGGTCATGCCCGGTTGGGAAGCGATCCGCAGCAGACTCAATCGAAATTGGCCGGCGCGAAATCTCAAAGCAAGGGAGTTCCGGTCGCGCATTCTTCCAAGGCCGGGAATGACCGGGCGAATTCAGCCATGGCAGCAGCATCGAACGGACTTGCGAACCCAGGCCAGAAAGCTGGACCGACCATTGCTCCTACTGGAATGCAGAATTCGCTTCCGGGCAGTGACCCGAGCGTACTGTCAGTTTCAGGTTCGAATGCAGTTCAGATTGCGGCCCCGCAGGCTCCCTCAAATACGGAGCGAAACGCGGTCCTGAACGCACCTGCAAGTGCAAGCTTGAACGCCACTTCCAATGCAGCGCCAAATGCAGTTCAGGGCACGGTCCCGAACGAAACAACAAGCGGAACGCAGGATTCGTTCGCGAAAATCTTCATCGACACTTTATCAAATACCAGCCTGAACGCCAATTCAATTGCCGCCCCAAATGCAATTCAGAGCACGGCTCCAAGCGCTGTAACTAGTGAAATGCAAGATTTGTTCCCCAGAACCGATCTGAACGGATTGTCTGTTGCTGCACCGATCGATGGTGCAAATGCAACACAAGATTCGGCTCCCATTGGAATGCAGGATTCGCTCTCGAAGGCAGATCTGAGCGGACTCTCAATAGCAACTCCGAACGGCTCTTCAAATGCCGCTCCAAATGCCGTTCAGAGTGGCGCCCTCAATGCAGGCCCTCGCGGAATGCAGGATTCGCTCCCGAACGCAGACCTCAACGGCTTGTCAATTGCAGCAACAAACTTCAGTTCAAATGGAGCAACGAAAGCAGTTCAGAGTGTAGTCGCGAATCCAGTTCCCGATGGAATGCGGAAGTTGGTCTCGAGTGCAGACCTGAGCGGACTCTCAATAGCAACTACGATCGGCTCTTCAATTGCTGCCCCATATACTGTTCAGAGTGGCGCCCTCAATGCAGGCCCTCGCGGAATGCAGGATTCGCTCCCGAACGCAGACCTCAGCGGCTTGTCGACATCAGCAACAAACTTCAGTTCAAATGGAGCAACGAAAGCAGTTCAGAGTGTAGCCGCGAATCCAGTTCCTAATGGAATGCAAGAGTTGCGCCCGAACGCAGACCTGAGCGGGCTCTCAATTACAACTCCGGACGGCTCCTCAAATGCAGTCCCCAATGCGGTCCCTGGCGGAATGCAGGATTCGCTCCCGAACGCAGACCTGAGCGGCCTGTCAAATGCACCCAAAACCGTTACTTCAAATGTGGCGCCGAATTCGTTTGAGAGCACAGCCCAGAACCCAGCACCCAATTGGCTGCAGAAGTCATTCCTCAAAGCAGTTCTTCAAGCATTTGCCAGTGCAGGTCCTGGCACGCTTTCAAACGCTGCGCCAAACGCACCCGCACGCATCATTCCCAACAATGGCCCAGATGAAGTTCTGGGCGCGGTTCGCAATGTCGTCCCGAATTCAGTTCAAAATGCAACTCCAGATGCGGTGCTGAACCCGGCCTCGGGCGCGCTTTCAGGCGCTGAGCAGCTCCCGGTTCCGCATGCCGTCCCACCCGCATCCACAAAGGGAGTTATCGCTACGCCACCTGGCAATGTGTCACCAGCGCCGACGAATCCGCCAGCGGCCTCGCCAGATCAGACCATACTTGCGAACGGCCTCAGCCTGCCCGCCGCGACAGTCGATCAGTTTGGCTCGCTGGCTCAATTCAGCAGCAGATCGCTCGTGGAAGGTCAGGCCGGTCTAACGGGCGTGAACCCGGCCTCGTCAACGAAACCATTGAATCTATCCGCCAGCAATGGCAAGGATGAGTTCAACGATGCCAGCGACGACGACGCGAGCACGAAACTACACGCATCGCCGGAAGCGAGCCAGCCAAAACTCCAGACAGACAATCAGGAGATGACACCATCCGGCGATCAGGGCCAAAACAGCTCGGCGTTGCAGGGGCAAAACACGGTGCGGCCTGAGATGAACTTTGCAAATCACGCAGATGCCGCGGTTTCTGCCACGCAGGCGACGGTCAATCCTTCCCCGGCTCAGGATTCCGCAATACCAGCGGGCGCCACGGCGCACACTGCAAAGACGCAGGACAACGCTACTCCCGCTCCAATCTCTGCGCCGCAGGCTTTGCCGGTCATCAATACAGCAAAGCTGATCCAGAGTATGGGCCAGTCCGAGATGCGAGTCGGCATGCGGTCAACCGAATTCGGCAATATCTCGATCAGCACTTCCTCGACCCGGGACTTGATCTCAGCGCAGATTTCGCTCGATCACGGAGAACTGGCCAGGACACTCGCCGCGCATTTGCCGGAGATACAGGCGAGATTGGGCGGCAATCAGCCAGCGGACGTGCGCATCGATATGAATGGGGCGAGTGCAGGGCAGACAGGGACCGCGGGCGGGATGTCCAACGGCTCGGCTGACCAATCCCGCGGCGGCCGGCATCAAGTGGGCAACGCGGACTCAAGCTCTTCAGGCAACCGTCTTGACGGGCAGCAGCTTTCACCCGCCGCTTCGGCTACGGCAACCAGCGGTGGCGGGGTCAGCGCACGGCTCGACATCAGAGTTTAAGTAACATTCAAGGAAATCAACGAACCAGAGGAGAAACGATCATGCACAGCGTATTAGCAAACTATACGATGCCAACGGTATTGAACTCACTCGTACCGGCTGCAAAGAACGCGCTATCGACAGCAGCGAATGCGAAAGCCAACGCCACCAGTTCGACAGGCACGAGCGGTTCGACGTCGAGCGGCACTTCGGCCGCCGGGTTGGGCACGACCTTCCTGAGCCTGCTGGCACAGGAGTTGCAGAATCAGGATCCCACGGCTCCGGTCGATCCCACTGAAATGGTTGGCCAGATGATCTCTTTGAACCAGTTGGAACAGCTCATTAATATCAATCAGGTCATCTCCGGCGCCTCATCCACGGGAACGACGGCGGCCGCGGCGCAGGCAGCGGGAGGGACAACCGCCAATGCCGCGCTCGCCTCGGCCATCGGTGGCGCCACCAGTATGCTCTCACCTTCAGCCGCAGGCGCGGCCACCAGCCAACTTCCATTCGACCCTAACACGATGATGCCACTGAGTGCCGGGAATACCGCCGCGGTGGCAGCCTCGATCAACTCGTCCCTGAACCCCGTGACCATGGGCTATTCCGGTTCGACAAGCAACGCCTCTGGAGGCAAGTAATGGGATCCTTTTCAACACCACTCTCGGGACTTATGGCCGCCCAACAGCAGCTGCAATCCGTCTCTAACAACCTGGCCAACATCGACACCGATGGCTACAAAGATCAGACTCTAACCTTCAGCGACATATTCGCCCAGACTGGCGTCACAAGCGGCAGCGGCGACCCTATCCAAATCGGATCGGGTGTCGCGGTTTCTTCCACGGACTCCAGTTTCACGGAAGGCAATCTGAACGCCACGGGCACTTCTTCCAATATGGCCATCTCCGGCAATGGGTTCTTCGTCACACAGGGCGCAAATGGAACGCAGGATTTCACGCGCGCTGGCGACTTCACGACTAACAATGACGGACAGCTTGTCACGCCGAGCGGGCAACTGTTGCTGGGATATCCAGCGGTCAATGGGGTTGTCAACACCTCGGGGTCTCTGCAGCCTATGCAGGTCGGCAGCATGACCAGCCAGGCGGTGGCCAGCACGACAGTTGGGATCACGGCCAATCTCGATTCCGACACCGCGGTCGGCGGCACGGCCACGAGCAGTTCGCTCAATGTATACGACTCGCTCGGGTCGTCGCTGAACCTTACGGTCTCTTATGCCATGACAGCGCCAAATACCTGGACTTACACGGTCTCTGTGCCATCTGCCGCAATAACCGGAGGAACGGGCACGACCACCACCGTAGGGTCAGGCACGCTGAACTTCAACGATGCGGGACAGTTGACCTCGATAACCAACCCTGTTCCCATCAGCATTCCCACCCTTGCCGATGGCGCAAAGTCGCCCTTGACACTCGCTGGGCCATTTGGGACGGTCGCCGATCCGACCATCACCCAGACCGCCATGGCAAGCGCCACCAGCGCCACTACCACGGATGGATTCGCCCCCGGCACGCTCACAACCTTCACAGTGCAGCCGGACGGCACCATCGACGGAACCTTCACCAGCGGGAACACGCTGGCGCTGGGGCAGGTTGCAGTGGCCTCGTTTGCCAATAACCAGGGGCTTGCAAGCGTCGGCAACAACGATTACCTATCGACCGCGGCCTCCGGAGCGGCTGTGATTGGGCTGGCTGGAACGGGCGGAAGCGGTACGATTGTCGGGGGCAGTGTTGAACAGTCCAACGTGGATATCGCTACCGAATTTGCCAAGCTGATCGTGGCGCAGCAGGCCTACTCGGCAAATGCCAAGTCGATCACTACGTTCAATACGCTCTCCCAGGCAACCCTCGCAATGATTCAGTAAGCCATTGCGCCGGCAGTTTCTTAGCATTGCATTAACGGTCAGCCGCTCAGCGCGTTTGCTGGGCGGCCTGGCCCATTGTTTTCGATCTCTTCTCATATAGGCCACACGAAGACATCGCGACCTCATGTTCCCGGCTGCCGTCATTGAGAGTGACGGCGCTGGGCTGAAGTCTCTTTGCCCTTATTTCTCGGCTACTTAGACCTCTCTATCTCTACTCCACAGGCAAATAGCCCGCTCCAATAGCACCAATGGTCTCTCGATTGCATTCACCCCTATCGGAGAATCGAAGAGGGGCATGCTAACGATTGTCCGGCTGCATGGCATGCAATCAGCGAGACACTCGCCAGCGGCGGCGCGATGCAAACCGGGCCGCCAGGGAAGAGAGACAAATGAACATCGCGACTTCGTTGATTGAACCCAAGTTGCCGGCCGGCCCTCAGTTGGTGGAAAAGGCCCTGGAGCTCGATCCTTGCGAATTGCTGCCTTGGCTCCCCTGCACACTTACGCTGGATCTCCCCGTGGTCGGGTTTTCAGTTGGCGATCTGCTGACCCTCGGAATTGGTTCCATCGTAGAAACCGCGTATCACCAAAGCAGCGACTTGCCTCTGCGAGTAAATGGGCAATTGGTTGGTTGGACTGAATTTGAAGTTGTTGGCGAACGTCTCGCCGTACGGCTCACGGACCTTTCATGAGTGCAAATCCTTATAGCGCATCCATTCACGCGCCTACTTCGACGATTCTGCTTCCAGTCTCTGCCGACGGTGCGTATTCGACAAGCCCTCAAATCGCAATAGGGCTCCTCTCGCGCGCATGGAGATGGATCCGAGCGCGACAGGTATCCCGATCCAGCACCAGGCGGCTGAAGATAGCTGCATCCGTTTCGCTCGGCGAAAAGCGATTCGTAGCCGTGATCCAGGTAGACGGGCTTCAGTACCTCATAGGCGGCGGAGCCTCGAACGTTGCTCTGCTGGCGAAATTAGGGACAGAGGATTCGTTCGAAGAGGTGCTGTGCGAGAGAATGGCTGTCCCTAAGAGGCGGCCCGCGAAGGGCACGAGGAAGCAGATCGTCAAGCCCGCAGTACCGCAGACGTTAGAACTGGCTATGAAGCAAGGGGAGAAGCAGGCGTGAAACATTCTTTGATCATCCGAGCATTGCTCTGCCTGACGATCTTCCTGGCGGCGACATCGGCAAAGGCTTCGCCCGTGCAAGCTAACGCAGTCGCGGGAGCCGAGCATGTAGCGGAACTCCAGCGATCGACAGCGGCGCCTTTAGCTCCCGCCCCTATCCAGCTCGGCACCGCGGCATCGAATCCGAACGAATTGCGGATTACGGGGCTAGGCGGCGGCTCAGCGCAATGGACCATTGTCATCCTGCTGACTTTCCTGACCCTCATACCATCGATTCTCATCTGCATGACGCCGTTCGCACGGTTACTCATTGTCTTTCACTTCCTCCGACAGGCGTTAGGCCTTCAGACTACGCCATCCAACCAGACGCTCGTTGGCCTATCGGTGATCATGACGTTCTTCCTGATGCAACCGATTGGCCTGAGAATCTACAACGATTCGGTGGCGCCGCTGCAGGAGGGCAAGATCACCGCGCTCGATGCTGTGGCCCGCGCCGGTATACCAATGCGTCAGTTCATGTCACACTACGTTCGCGAGAAGGATGTTGCGCTCTTTCTCGAAATGGCCAAGGAGCCTCGGCCGGCGAACATCAACGACGTTTCCTTCCGCGTTCTGTTGCCGGCATACATTCTGTCTGAGCTGAAAGCAGGATTTCAGATCGGCGCCGTCCTCTTTCTGCCCTTCCTCGTTGTCGATATGGTCGTCGCGTCGATCACCACTTCAGTTGGCATGATGCAGTTGCCGCCAGTGGTCATTTCAACGCCGCTCAAGCTTCTTCTTTTTCTTATGGTGGACGGCTGGCACCTTCTTATCGGCGCCTTGATGAGGAGTTTCAACTGATGGGCGTCGATGAAGTAGTTTTGCTGGGCCGAATGATGCTTCAGGAGGTTGTGATTCTGGTTGCGCCGATCCTGTTGGTCGCCGTCGCCGTCAGCCTTTTGGTCAACATTGTCCAGGTGCTTACATCCCTTCAGGACCAGACCCTGTCCCACGTTCCCCGTCTGGTGGCAACTGGCGCAGCCCTTTTCATGATGATGCCGTGGATGTGGCGGCACTTGGCGCACTACACGATCAACCTCTTAACCGACTTTCACCGGGTGCTGCGGTAGTGAACATATCTTTGGTCCAGATCTTCGGAGCATTGTTGACGATCGGTGTCCGGCTCACCGGCATCATGCTCTTCGCGCCCTTCTTTGGAAGCGTCGCGATTCCGGCGCGCGTGAAGGCGGTGCTGGTAATGGCCTTGACCGCGCTCCTGTATCCGATGACTGCAGCCAAGATACCGCCGATGAGCATCAGCCAATGGCCCATGATGGTCTTCAGTGAATTGCTCATAGGAGTCGCTCTTGGAGTCACCACCAACATTGTCTTCGACGGCGTGCAGATGGCCGGACAGGTACTGAGCGTGCAGATGGGGTACTCGCTGGTCAATATCCTCGATCCGCAGACCCAGGTGGAATCGACGGTTGTTGCTACGTTCCATCAGACCATTGCGATGCTGATCTTCCTGCGCTTGAATGTGCACTTCTGGTTATTGCGCGCGCTGGCGCGCAGCTTCGATTATCTGCCCCCTGCCTCCGGCCACTTTGGGGCAGCCTTCACGTCGGCCGCGTTGGAGGCAGGCGCGAGCGTATTCTCGATCGGCATACAGATTGCCGCACCGGTACTTTCGGCGACATTGCTTGCCGACATCGCGCTCGGTCTGCTGGGCAAGGCGTCTCCACAACTGCCGCTGATGCTCTTGGGCCCAGCGGTCAAGAGCATTCTCGGACTCTTGATTCTGATTTCCGCACTCAAGTACTGGCCGAGTTTATTTGAGCACTTGTTTCTCAACTCGATGACTGTGACCGACCATATTCTCCACCTGGCTCGATAGCGCTTGGCGCGATAGGACAACATGGCTGACGGCAACAAGACAGAACAGGCAACACCGAAGCGGCGGAACAAGGCGCGGGAACAGGGCCAGGTAGCCCGTTCGCGCGAATTGCCGGGCGTCTTTGCTCTTGCTGCCGTGGCCGGGGTCATGACGCTGATGGCGCCGACCGCAGTTACGCACTGGACGTCGTTTTATCGCAATACTCTCTATGCGGCAGTTTCAGGCGATATCGAATGCAATGGGCCGGTGCTCTTTTGGAGCGCGGTTGAGGTGATGCGGTGGATTGTTCCCATCTTGCTGGCCGGGATGATGGCTTCGATGCTGACCGGATTGGCGCAGGGAGGTGTCAACTTTGCGCCCGAGGCGCTGGCCTTGAAGTTCGAGCGATTCAATCCTGCCAGCAAGCTGGGACAGATATTCTCACCCGTAGGTCTCAGCAATCTGCTGAAATCGCTGTTACCGTTTGCAGCCATTCTTTGGATCACCGTCAACACGGTGCGCGCGCATTGGGAGACGATGACCCACGCATCCAGCCTTGGATTGAGACCTTTCGCGAACTTTGAAGGATCGATGGTGCTGGAGTTGACGTGGAAGTCGGGGCTCGTCCTGGCGGCCTGGTCCGCGGTCGACTATGTATTGACCCTCAAGAAGATGGAAAGCGACATGAAGATGACCAAGCAGGAGGTGCGCCAGGAATACAAGGAAACGGACGGCAATCCTTTGATCAAATCGCGCATCCGTCAAATACAGAGAGCGATGCGCAAGAAGCAATCCTTGCAAGCTGCCGCGACCGCCACAGTTATTGTGACAAATCCCACTCATTTTGCAGTAGCACTCCGCTATTTAATGGATATGCCTGCGCCGGTAGTTGTCGCCAAGGGACGTAACCTGCTGGCGGAGAAGATCAAGCAGTTGGCGCGCGAGCACGGAATCATGCTGATTGAGAACAGGCCACTGGCGCAGGCGCTCTACAAGAGCGTGGAAGTGGGCGATTCGATCCCGGCGAGTTTGTACCAGGCAGTAGCAGAGATTCTCGCTCTGGTTTTCCGAGCACAGGCCGAGGTCCGCCGCACCGACGCGGACCGGCGTTCAAGGAATGCCTCCGGTCAGAAGACCGACAGTGTAACCGGTTTATCCGCTCCAAAATCGAAGGTGACGCTATGATGGCGCAAGTGGCGGCGTTTCTCCGCAAATCCGGCGAGTGGATCGCGCCTATCGCGGCAGTCTCGATGGTCTTTGTGATGCTTGTGCCGTTGCCCAGCTTCCTTCTCGATCTGCTGTTAACCGTCAGTATTACCGCTTCAATCCTGGTTCTGCTGACGGCGATCCAGATTCTACGTCCGGTACAATTCTCAGTCTTTCCAAGTCTCTTGTTACTACTTACATTGCTCCGGCTGTCTCTCGATCTGGCCAGCACTCGCCGCATCCTGCTGCACGGCAACGAAGGAACCGCGGCCGCCGGCAAGGTGATCGAAGCATTCGGCCAGTTTGTGGTTGGCGGCAACTATATCGTCGGCTTCGTTCTTTTTCTGGCGCTCATTGCAATTCAGTTCCTAGTAATCACTCACGGCGCTGTGCGTACGGCAGAGGTAACGGCGCGCTTTACACTCGATGCCATGCCTGGCAAGCAGATGGCGATCGATGCCGATCTGAACGCCGGCATCATCAATGAGCAGCAGGCCCGCGCACGCCGCGAGCGGGTCGCGCGGGAGGCAGAGTTTTGCGGCGCGATGGATGGCGCGGCTCGCTTCAGTCAGCGCGATTCGCTGGCCACCATTCTAATCATGGCCATCAACATTGTCGCCGGGTTTTTGATCGGTGTATTTCAGCAAGGCGTTCCTTTCCAGGAAGCGCTGAAGACCTACACGATCCTCACCGTGGGCGACGGGTTGGTCACGATTCTTCCTTCTTTGCTGGTCTCCGTGGCTGGGGGTATCGTCGTTACTCGGGCCGCATCGAAAGAATCGCTGGGCGTAAATGTTGGCAGGCAGCTATTCAATAGTCCGCGTCTGCTCTGGATCGCGGGTGGCGCACTGACGGCTCTGGGGTTGATCCCCGGCTTACCGAAAATCGCCTTCTTCAGCCTGGCTGCCGTGCTGATGTTCGCGGCATGGAAACTGAAGCCGCAAACAATAAAAGACGAGGTCGATGAGCTAGAGTCGATGGCTAAAGCGGCATCGCCGGGTGGAGTTGCCGCTCTTCAAGCGGACCCCATGGATGCGGTTCTCAAGCTCGATGAACTCATGCTCGAAGTGGGTATGGGCCTGGTGCCCCTCGTCGACGCACAGAAGGGGGGCCAATTGCTTTCGCGCGTAAAGTCGATGCGAAAGAGTCTGGCTCAACAGCTCGGCTTTCTCGTTCCGTCAATCCACATCACCGACAACCTTACTCTGCGGGAGCGGGAGTACGTGATCTACCTGCGTGGGGTCGAGATCGCCCGATGGGAGCTCCGCCGCGACTGTCTGCTCGCGATCAGTTCCAATGCCGATGCACCTGACGTGCCTGGCCAGGATACTCGCGAGCCGGCCTTTGACGTGCCGGCAAAGTGGATTACTCCTCAAACACAAGGCCAGGCGATTGCAGCCGGATATGCAGTGGTCGACCCAACGTCCGTGCTCGCTGCCCATCTGTCGGAGGTGATTAAGCAAAACGCCCATGAACTCTTGTCGCGACACGAAACCAAGAGACTGATTGACCGGCTTAGCGATTCTCATCCAAAGCTAATCGAGGAACTGATTCCAAAACTAATGAGCCTGGGTGAAGTTCAAAAGGTTCTACAACAACTGCTGCGCGAGCATGTGTCAATCCGCGACCTTGGCACAATCCTGGAAACACTCGTCGACACGGCGTCATTCAACAAGAACCCAATCGCCCTTGTCGAGGCGGTTCGCCACACACTTGGGCGTGCGCTGATCCGGCCGTTACTGAACGACCACGGTGAACTTAGGGTGGTCACTCTTGACACGGTCATCGAGGATGAATGCATGCGCGGGTCAAACCTGCCACCGAATCAGGCGATCTCGACTCCACAACAGGTAACATTGGCCCGTCGCGTGCTAGATGGGTTGCGGATGAACTTCGGCAAGGAGATTAGCTCGGCACCGCCTGTCCTGCTGTGTTCCTCTCCCGGCCGTTACTATCTTCGCCGTCTACTGGAGCCGTTAATTCCCAGGATCGTTGTCATTTCTCCAGGGGAGATTCCCACGATGACGCCGGTTCAGTCCGTTGGGGTTCTCCATTGAAACAGTCATGGAGCGACGGGGAGATAGACAGGCAAAGCGTTTTGAGCGGGCATTGCGTTTGGAATGCAGAAGCACAAGGTATCAAGTGCCTTACGAATGGAGCGATTGAATGACAACAGCAGAATTGGCTTATCGCGCGAGCAGCGATGACGTTGATGAACGCAACAAACTCGTGGTGCGTGAACTGCCGCAGGTCCATTACGTGGCGGCGAGAATCCGAGAGCGGCTGCCCCAGCATGTGGAATTGGAAGATCTGGTCCAGGCGGGCGTTATTGGCTTACTCGAAGCCTGCCGCAGTTACGATGGGTCGAAGGATGCGCAATTTTCAACCTTTGCCAAATTCCGAATCCGCGGTGCAATTCTGGACAGTCTACGCAAGCTCGACTGGGGATCGCGCACATTGCGCAGGAGAGGGCGAGAGATCAGTTCGTCGATCGTCAAGCTCGAATCGCAGTTGGGAAGGCAGCCGGACGAAGAAGAGATTGCGGCAGACATGCAGATGGGTCTGGACGAGTTGCAAGACACGCAAACACAGCTCGACGGCCTACACCTGGTTGGGCAGCTTACGAATTCGTCTCACGACCACGCCGAGTCCTATGATCTGATCGAATCGGCGCAAAGCAAAGGTGAGGACAACCCCTTTGAACTCTGCCTCAAAGGCGAACGGAAGGAGCAGCTTGCAGAAGCTGTATCCCATATGTCGGAGAGAGAGCAGCTGATTCTTTCGTTGTATTACCGCGAGGAGCTGACGATGATGGAGGTCTCCAAAATAGTGGGCATCGCAGTGTCCAGGGTTTCGCAAATCCATGCCGCGGCGATGGTGAAGTTGCGCGCCTCGTTGCAACATCTTAGCGAACGACCCGCGGTGAAGCCAAACCGGCTGCAAACATCTTGCCGGAATACGGAAGGCCGCCAGCTCAGGATGGAAGCATGACTGCATCGGCGGGATCGGATAAGACGATGAACACAGCGATGAAAAGCGAGCAGCATGCAAAGCCGCGGACGATTCATTCTTGCAATTTTCGCTACGCGGGCCGGCTATCGAATGAGAATGCGCGCGCGCTGACTGCCCTGCATGAGAAGTTTGCCCTCAGCGTAACCAACTCGCTGGAACTGTATCTTGGTACCTCATTGCGGCTGAAGCTGCTATCGCTCGAACAGATGGCTATCCTGGACTACACGAGCAAGATTGCTTCGAACAGCTATCTACTGCCCTGCGCATTGAATGTGATGGAATGCAGTTTTCTGATTGAGATGGACATAGCTTTGATCTTTCCGATCATCGATCTTTTGCTCGGAGGCGCGGGAACTGCCTCAGAAGATGCACGCGAGCTCACCGACATCGATGAAGAGATCATGCAGAGTGTTACCGCCCTCATAATAAAGGAAGTGGAGCGCTCATGGCGGACTCTGAACCTGTCCTTGACATCTGGCCGTTGTATCAAGCCAGGCATGATTCAGCAGGTATTTCTGGCGAACGAAAAGCTTGTGCTGCTGATGTTCGAAATGACGCTGGGAGGAACAACTGGACCGTTCAACATCGTGCTGCCAACATCGTTTGTGGGGTTCCTGCTGAGACACCTAAAAGCAGCGCAGTCGAAGAAGATATCGAGCCTCCGCCTTCTGCGAAACCCCAGCCTTCGTGAACGGATTCTCGACTGCGACTTCACGGTAGCCGCAGACATAACGCAGATGCGCGTGGT
>Ga0181539_1001490_pt1 | contig 25605 bp, 27 predicted proteins | sample PEATcosm2014_Bin_46_FD_119767 | JGI IMG/M metagenome (GOLD analysis project Ga0181539, IMG submission 119767) | Peatland microbial communities from MTU Mesocosm Facility, Houghton, MI, USA - PEATcosm2014_Bin23_60_metaG | ecosystem: Environmental > Terrestrial > Soil > Wetlands > Peat | place... | reverse complement strand
TGGTCGGCCGCACCGTCTCCACGCTGAACGCGGCCGGCGTCGACCCCAAATCCGTCGACATCGTGCTGATGTCGCACCTGCATCCCGACCACACCAACGGCATCCGCTCGGCCGACAATTCGCTGGCATTCCCCAACGCCGAGATCATGGTGCCTGCGCTCGACTGGGCGTTCTGGATGAGCCCGGAAAACGCGGCGAAGGCGCAAACCAACCAGATGATGAAGGATTATTTCGCCAACGTGCAGAAGATCTATGCCGGCATCGAAAACAAGGTGACAAAATACGACTGGGGCAAGGAAGTGGCGCCCGGCATCACCTCGGTGGAGACGCCCGGCCATACGCCGGGACATACGTCTTTCGTGGTGGCCTCGGGCTCTTCCAAGGTCCTGATCCAGTCGGATGTCACCAACATTCCGGAGTTTTTCCTGCGCAATCCGGATTGGCACGTGGTCTACGACGTCGACCCCGATATGGCGGCCCAGACCCGGCATAAATTCTACGACATGGCCTCGGCCGAAAAGGCCCTGGTCGTCGGCTTCCACTTCCAGTTCCCGTCATTGGGCTATGTCGAGAAGGACGGCGCGAAGTATCGCCTGGTGCCGGCGCCGTGGAATCCGGTGATTTGACCGCCGCGTACCGCGCGCCGCCGCGAGGCGGCGCGCGCCGCAGACTTCATCACGCCGTCACCGTGGTCGCGGCGTAGGCCGGCACCCGCGCGGCAAAACCGTCGAGCCAGGCGACGAGCCGCGGGTGATCGGCGCGCCAACCGCCGCCGAAACGCAGGTCCCGGTAGCCGAGCGCGCAAGCGAGCGCGATCTGGCCGACATGCGGCAGCGCGTCGGGCGCGCTGTCGAGCGCAGGCGGGGCGGCTTCGAGCGCGGCGAGCCCGCGCGTCACTTTGCCGGCCTGATGGTCGAGCCATTTCTGGTCGTGCGTTTCCGGCTTGCGCCAACGCGCTTCGTAGACGGTGAGGATCGAAGCATCGAGGATGCCGTCGCACAACGCCTGCAAGCGCAACGCGGCAAACCGCGGCGCGCGGTCGCGCGGCACGATCTTGCCGCCACCTGAGCGGTCGTCGAGATAGTCGAGGATGACACGGGAATCGTAATAGGCGGTGCCGTCCTCGGCGATCAGCACCGGAATTTTGCCGAGTGGATTTTGCTGCCGCACGCTGTCGGCTGCGTCGGTGGGATCAGCCAACTCCACCCGCACCTCGGCGTCGAGACCCAGAAGCGAAACGGCGATCCGCACCTTGCGCCCGAACGGCGAGGGCGGCGACGAACGTAAGATCATCATCGCGACACCATAATCCGATGTTTGCACTGAAACTTAACCGGCAAAGCAGCTTAACCGGCAAAACACTGCCGGCGCGAGCGGCAGCGCTGCCGCTCACTGGCAAACCGCTCGCCGCGCTCGCCCCCTCCCTACCCTCCCCCGCGTGCGGGGCAGGGTGGGAAGGGGGCCGTCGTCCTAGGTGGTGACGACGAGGTTGACCGCTTTCGGCCCCTTGCCCTTCTTGTCGGGCTCGACGTCGAAACTGATGCGTTGCCCCTCAACGAGCGACTTCAGTCCGGCTCGCTCGACGGCGGTAATGTGCACGAACACATCGCGGCCACCGTCGTCGGGCTTGATGAAGCCGTAGCCGCGCTCGCCGTTGAAGAATTTGACCGTACCGGTCATTGCCATCGAATGACTCCTTCCCCCGTAGTTCGTTCGCCGCCACCCCCACGGCGCGACGGCCAGGCCGAACATCCACACGGGCAAAGAACTTGAGCCAAGGACGGCCTCAGTCACTCCGCCGGCCCCCACAGGAGACGGAACGTCTAAGCCAGCATTAATCAAATAGACCAATTTGCACGTGTGGAAAAGTGGCAACAAAGCATTTCCCCGACCGGCCCGGCATTTTCCCATCGCTCGGAGACGGACACGCCATGGGCTCCTGCCTTGCGCGTTATTCCGGTGTCAGCCAGTCGAGCCGACAAGCGGCGGTGGCGGAAAGCATTCGACCAATTGCAGGCTGCAAGGCCCGCAGCTCTTCCGCCAAAGTGTAAGGCGGATTGACCACGATGACACCGCTACCGACCAACCCGCTTGCCGCCCGCGCCGGCCCGAGTGCGATCTCGCTACGTAACACTTTCGCGACGGCCAGCCGGCGCAGCCGCCGCGCCAGCGCGTCGGGGGCGTCGCGCTCCTTGATCGGGTACCACAGCATGTAGATGCCGGTCGGCCATTTGCGGTGCGCCTCGGCAAGAGCGGCCGAGAGGCGCATGAAATCGCCCGCATCCTCGAACGGCGGATCGACCAGGACGAGGCCGCGGCGCTCCTTCGGCGGGACATTGGCATTGAGCGCCATCCAGCCGTCGATCGTCAGCACCTTGGCGCGGGGCTCGCCACGCAGCGCGGCCTTGAGGGAATGGGCCGCATGCGGCTCGATCTCGCAGGCGATAAGACGATCCTGCGGCCGCAGCAGCGCTTTGACCACCAGCGGCGATCCGGGATAGAGGCGCAAATTGCCGTCCGGGTTGAGGGCCATGACGATATCGAGATAGGGCTTGAGCAGCGCTTGCACGCGGTCGTGATGCGCGGCGAGACGCGACGCAGCGCAAAGGCGTTCGATGCCGTTGCGCCATTCGGGCGAACGCTTCGCCTCCGGTCCGAGAAGGTCATAGCGGCCGGCGCCGGCATGGCTGTCGACGACCCGGAACGCCGCGGGCTTCTGCCGCAAATATTCGAGGATGCGGGTGAGCACGACATGCTTGTGCACGTCGGCGAAATTGCCGGCATGGAAGGCGTGCTGATAGTTCATTCGGTTACCGAAAGCCCGCCGCGCCAGGGTGTCACGGTTGCAGACGGCGAAATGGACCGCGCTCCCCTAGATTCCCATCATATATCGGCCCCGCACCGGCGGCATGACCACATGATCGCGCCGGCAACTGCGCTTGGCGACATCCGCACACTCGCGGAATTTCAGATCCTTGCTCAAACAGATGCGGACTTCGGTGAGCCTTCTATTGTCGCATTCGATGGCGATTCCGGCTGGCGACAGTCCGGGATTGGCCTTGACGAAGGCGTCCGCAACCGCCCCCGGCGCAACGTCGAGCGGCTTGTCCAGGCCGCCATATTCGGGCGGAATTTTCACCGCCGCCTTGGCCTTGGTGACGGTGTCGAAAAAAGCCTGCGGCAAAAGCCCGGAACAGGTGCCGTGTTTCCTCCATTCGTTGATGATCAAATGCGGCGCCGGCATCAGTGGCAGCATCGAACGGATGATGCCGGGCTCGAGCCACGGCGCCGGCTCCTGACAGTTTTCCGGAAAGCCCTTTTCGTATTGCGGCCACAATCCGTGAACGACAAAGGAAAACGGCCGCGCCCCGCATTGCCGTCCCGCCGAACGGTCGTGGTGGCGCTCGGCCGCTTCGGCGCAGAACGACGGCGACCACGACAGCGACAGCACGTAAAAATCGAATTGGCCGGGCTGATTGCGCCCGCCGTCCTGCGCCAAACCCGCCACCGGGGCGAGCAGGCAGAGCAGCGCCGCCGCTCGGCTTACAAATTTGCCCATGGTCATAGCTTCACGCCCCCAACCGTCGTTTGCTCCGCCGCCGCGGCCTTTGTGAACGTCGAACGGCATAAACATCATACGCCCCGAGCATCATAGGCCGCTGCCGCTTATTGGGATAACCGAACCGGGGCTTCGTCAAGTTCTTCGGCACCGGCCTGGAAACCGTGCCCTGCCGCGCATAATTGAATTTTTACGGCGATCTGTGCTGCCGGGTCACCGGGAGAGCGAGCCAATGACCGTTTACCCCCTGTTCCGGAACGCGGCGTTCGAGCCCGAGGCGATCTCGACCATGACATGGGCTCACGCGGAGGTGTGCCGGACGCTCGGGTTGGACGAGCGCGACCATCCCGACATCGACAGGGTTGCCCGCACCGTCATCGAATTCGCCCAGCGTGGCGCCCGCGACCAGAACCGGCTACGCGACTGCGTGCTGCGGGCGTTACGCGACTAGAGCCCTATTCGTTCTGATAGAATCAGAACCGGGTTCTCACATTTTGGTTGAGCATGATCTTTTCAGAAAACCGGGTTCCACCCCCGGATCAAGTCCGGGGGCAGCCTTTTCCAGATCATGCTCTGAGATCGGACGCGAGTGAGGATCAGGGCCGCGCCGCGCGGCAAGCTGGACTATAGGCCCAATTGCGATCGAGGCCGGCGACGCAGAAATTGACGCCGAAATCCATGCCGACCATGCCAGTGTCTTCGGCAATCGAATAATAGATCGGATGTTTGGCGCCGTCATTGATGACGGCAGTGCCGCTGCAGAAGCGTCGCGGAATCGATTGCGCCGCCCACGGCATGGTGTCGATTTCACGGATATCCTCGACCCCGACGATGCGCAATCCGGAATTCCAGAAGCCGAATTCCTTGGTGCGGAAATTGGCGATGATCCGGTCGAGCGCCCCGGGATAGTCGCAGGTCGGAAGGGCGCGGTCATAACGCGGACCGGACAGATAGAAATTCTTTTCCAGCCAACTTGCCGCCCGCGCCGGCTGGAACGCGAGGACGCCGAGCGCAAGTGTCAGCACGATACCGGCAATCCGTCGGATCACGTTCCCGGACATGGCCCAGACCCCTTTCCCGCTAAACCGCGCAACGGTGCCGTGCCGGCGGAGCTTGGTCAAGGGTCCCGACGCAACGACCGCTAAGGACGGCGGAACGGCAGGTCACCCCAACCGCGCCGGCCTGCGGCGTGACGAGAAGCCCTGCCCGCCTCAAGTCGATTTTTCACCGTTATTCTATCGCCAAGACAAGTCGCGCGCGGCTTGCGTTGTGTTACCACTGGTTGGTGTTGTTACCTGATTCGTGGCGTCTGCGTGCGTTGCTGGAGAAAGCCGCGCGGCTGCCGCGCCCTCGTGACTCATTGCGGTCCAAACCGTGACCCAAGGCGTCTCAAATGATCCAGCAAGAAATAGCGGCGGACTTTTGGGGAAAGATCGGGGGAGATTGGCGATGGGGGAGGTGCACCGGCTTCTGACGCCGCAGGCATCATTTGGTCTTCAGGCGGCGGGACGCCTGATGACCGAGGTTTTTGCGCCTTGGGTGCAAGACTTGGCGCTTTTGGTGGAAAGCGTGGAAGCCGCGCGGCCGCCGGGAGCGCTGCCGGACTGGCAGCCTGGCGCCATAGTGCGGCTGCCGTTTTCCAAGAAAATTTGCTCGGACGGCGCTGTGGTTTGCAGCCAGGCGCTGATGGCGCTGGCCGACACCGCCATGGTCATTGCCTGCTCCGCCGCATGGAATGGCTACCGGCCGATGAGCACGATCGACCAGACCACGCACTTTCTGCGACCGGTGAATTTCGACGTGATCGCCGACGCCCGCGTGGTGCGGATCGGCCGCAACACCAGTTTCGGCCGGGTCATGCTGCTGCATGCCGCGGACAAGCGGCCGGTCGGCATGGTCGCGACCGCCTATTCGATGTTGTGAAGCAGTCCGCGCCGCGATAGCCAACGCGCGCTGCCGGGACCGCTCCCGGGACCGCTTTCAATTGTCGGCACGAGCCTTTAATCTCGGCCGCGGCAGATCAGGCGGGAGGCCCCGGGCGATGCGTCGAAAGTTATTGATTGCGCTTGGTTTGGTATTGGCAAGCACCGCCGGTGCTTTGGCCTGGGGTTCGAATTTTGTCGGTCCCGGGTCCGGCGTCACCGGCAACGATACCGGCGGCATTTTCCCCTACTCGCCCGCCGTCGAGGGCATTTATCAACAAATCGCCGAAAGCCATTGCGCGCGCTGGGGCCGGCTCGCCAAGGTCACCTCCATCCATCGCACTTACGGCGACTATGTCGGTTTCGTTTGCTACGATCGTCCCGGCCGGATTCACTGAGCCGTCATTCCGGAGCGCAGCCGAAGGCCGCGAGGCCGGAATCCATAGCCACTAGAGTTGCAGAACCAGCCGCCGACATTTCACTTCCTGAACAGGGAGTATGGATTCCGGGCCCGCCGCTTCGCGGCGTCCCGGAATGACGCCGACGCACTACCGCCAATCGCCCAACACCGCCTGAACCAGCGCCAGCGCTGCGACCGCCGCCGTATCCGCGCGCAGGATGCGCGGACCGAGCGACAGCCGCACCACATTGGGCAGTTTGAGGAGTGCCGCGCGCTCGTCCGCGGCGAAGCCGCCTTCGGGCCCGACCAGGACGGCCAAAGGTGCGTCCTGTGGCACCGCCGCGAGCGCCGCTATGGGATCGGCGATTTCGGCGTCTTCGTCGCAGAACAGCAGATAACGTCCGCCGTCGCGCTCGGCGAGGAGCCGCGCAAGCGCGATCGGCTCGCCGATGTCTGGTACTACCAGAATACCGCATTGCTCGGCGGCTTCGATGGCATTGGCGCGCATGCGGTCGAGATTGATCCGCGCCACCTGGCTGTGCCGGGTCAGCACCGGCTGTAGCCGCGACGCCCCCATCTCCACCGCCTTCTGCACCATATAATCGAGCCGCGCCGCCTTGAGCGGGGCAAACAGATAGTGCAGGTCCGACGCCGCGGTCTGTTCCCGGGTCTTGCCGTCGAGATGGAGCGTAGCTGCCCGTTTGGCCGGAGCCATGGTGGCGCTCCACTCGCCGTCGCGGCCGTTGAAAACAAGCACCCGGTCGCCCTCTTTCAGGCGCAAGACCGTGGTCAGGTAGTGCGCTTGGCTGCGGTCGAGCGCGACCGCAGCGCCGGCTTCAAGCGATGCGCTCACATAGAGCCGGGGAGAGCGAAAATCATAGCCGGACATGGCGTTATGCGCTTCAAAGGACGGGTCGGCGCCCGGTGCAGCAGGCCTGCCTTTAATCCGGTTCGGCGAGCCGCGCCAGCGTCGACCCCTTGCTTTTTCCGGGACAAGGCAGAGGACTCTGCCGCCATGTCGCCGAAATCAGCGAGTCTTTAATGCCGGCGCGAATTCGGGCACAGTCGACGGCGCCGTTCCGGCGCATGGGGAAAGGACCTATGAAAGGACCTATGATTAAGCGCGGTTTTGTCTTGGCATTGGACTTGGCATTGGACTTGGCATTGGACTTGGCATTGGACTTGGCATTGGCCTTGATCTTGGCCTCGACGCTCCTCATTGCCGGCGCGGGCGTTCGCCCCGCATCGGCGCAAGGGCAGGCGCAATGCGCGGAATTTCCAAAGATCAGCGCGGAGGCGAAAAAGCGGGCTGATGCCGTCCAGGCGGCGATGAAGGCCAAAGCGGATCGCAAAGATATCTGCGTGCTGATGACCAATTTTGTCGCGGCCGAAGCCAATGTTGTCAAATTCCTCATACAGAACAGGACTTGGTGCGGGGTGCCCGATCAGGTGATCACGGCGTCCAAGGCCGGCCACGAAAAATCGCTGCAATTCCGCACCGCGGCCTGCAGCGAGAACGCGCCGCGCCCGCGGACACCGTCGCTCAGCGACGCCATCAAAACGCCGGCGCTCGACTCGGCGACCAATACCAGTACCAGTACCAAACGCGGCGGCACTTTCGACACGCTCACCGGCAATCCGCTGGCGCGATAAGGCGGTTACGTCAATGAAGCCTGCAGCCGGCTCGGTTGCGGACGCAACCGGCAATTGGGTCGACACGCTTGCCCCCGCCTGGTCGCGGCCTTACCTGCGGCTGTCGCGGCTCGACCGACCGATCGGCTCCTGGCTGTTGTTGCTGCCGTGCTGGTGGTCATCGGCGCTCGCCGCGGTGGCTTCGCATGCGGCGGCGCCCAGCCCTTGGCATATCGCGCTGTTCTTCATCGGCGCTTTCGCCATGCGCGGCGCCGGCTGCACCTGGAACGATATCGTCGACCGCGACCTCGACGGCAGCGTCGAACGCACAAGGTCGCGCCCGATCCCATCCGGCCAAGCGAGCGTCACGCAAGCCGCGGCGTTTCTCGTCCTGCAGGCGCTGGTCGGCTTCGCGGTGCTGATCTCGTTCAACAGTTTCACCATATTCCTCGGCATCGCCTCGCTCGCGATCGTCGCGATCTATCCGTTCATGAAGCGGATCACCTATTGGCCGCAGATCGTGCTCGGGCTGGCGTTTTCCTGGGGCGCGCTGATGGGCTGGCCGGCGGTGTTCGGCCGGCTCGATCTGGCGCCGGCCTTGCTCTATGCCGGATCGATCTCCTGGGTGATCGGCTACGACACGATCTACGCCCACCAGGACCGCGACGACGACGCGCTGATCGGCATCAAATCAACCGCGCTGCTGTTCGGCCCCCGCACCAAGCCGATGCTGGCTTTGTTTTACGGCATCGCCGTCGCGCTGATCGGCGCCGCGGGCTACGTCGCCGGCGCCGGCCTTGTCTTCGCGCTCGGCTTATCGGCCTTCGCAGCCCATCTCGGCTGGCAGATCGTGCGCCTCGATATAGCCGACCCCGACAATTGCCTGATGCTGTTCAAATCGGATCGCGACGCCGGCCTGATCCTGTTCGCAGGCCTGTTGCTCGACGCCGCGCTCCGCCATTTCGGCTGACCGGGCGCGTCTCACCCGATAATCTGGTCGGCCACCGACATTGCCCGCTCCTTTGCGCGCGCCGCGAGCGGCCACGCTGCTACGCCGCCGAGAAGCGCAATGAACGCGCGGCGTCTCATTCGATCACCTCGTCGGTAATGGCGACCAGCTTCGCGGGCACGTCAATGCCCAGCGTCTTGGCGGTCTTGAGATTGATCACGAACTCGAACTTGGTCGGCTGCTGAACCGGCAGATCGGCCGGCTTTTCGCCGTTGAGGATGCGCCCGACATAATTGGCCGCCCTGCGATACGAGTCCGGCAGGCTGGCTCCGTAACTCATCAGCCCACCGGCCACGACATATTCGCGAAAAGTGTAGATCGCAGCGACCGAATATCGTGCAGAGAGGGCCACGATCCTGTCCCGCTGGCTGTCGAAGAACGGTTCGCCCATCACCACAAGCCCACCAGCACCACGCTTTACCAAGAACGCGAAAACTTCATCCAGATCCTGCTCCGTACTGGCGTTGAGGACATGGACCTGAATCCCCAGAGCACTCGCCGCCGCCACCGCTTCTTTCGCGTAAATCTCCGCGCTGGGATTGGATGGATTCACCAGATAGGCAATCACGGCGGCGGCCGGCACCAATTCTTTCAGTAGCTCGATGCTTTTCGCCCCAAGCCCCGATGTGAACATGCTCATGCCCGTGACGTTGCCGCCCGGTCGGTTCAGGTTGGCTACGAGACCAATTTGGACTGGGTCGTTGACCGCCGAAAAGACGATTGGAATCGTCGCAGTCGCCGCTTTGGCCGCAAGCGCAGAGGGTGGCCCGCCCGCCGCGAACAGTACGGCCACCCGCAGGCCGACGAGTTCGGCCGCTAGCGCGGGCAATCGGTCGTAACGACCTTCTGCCCAGCGAAATGCGATCAGTACATTCTGTCCCTCGACAAATCCAGCTTCGCGCAGTCCTTGGCGAAACGCAGCGACCACGCCGGTGAATTCGCCGGGCGAGCGGCTGCTGAGGAAACCGATCACCGGCAGCGCAGGCTGCTGCGCCCGCGCCGCGAGCGGCAAGGTGAGGGCCGCTCCACCGACGAGCCCGATGAACGCGCGCCGTTTCATTCGATCACCTCGTCGGCCGTGGCGAGCAGCGCCGGCGGCACGGTGAGGCCCAGCGCCTTGGCGGTCTTGAGGTTGATGACGAGATCGAATTTAGTCGGCTGTTCGATCGGCAGGTCGGCCGGATTTGCGCCTTTCAAGATTTTATCGACGTAGACGGCGGCGCGCCGATACAAGTCGGAACGGTCCACGCCGTACGATACGAGACCGCCTAAGTCCGCGAATTCCCTCAGATGAAATATCGAAGGCCATTGGTTCTGCAGGGCAAAGTCCGCTATCTGTTTGAGGTTCGTTACGAATACCGGATTGGGCATGATGGCAAGAGCGCCGACATGTGCGCTGACTGCCCGTTGAAGCGCGCTGTCCAAATCGCCGGTGTTGCGCACATCCACCGAAATAGCTTTGACCTGAAGCTTCCGCGCTGAAGCCTCCATTTCGTTCCAACCGAGCACGGAGATTGGATCGTCCGGATTCAAAAGCACGGCCAAGGAGGCGATGTTCGGAGCTATTTCCCTGAGCAACTCCAACCGTTTCCCGGTCAGGTCCGGGTTCATCTGCGACAACCCCGTGATGTTGCCGCCCGGACGCGCCAGACTCGCGACAATTCCGGTCGCCACCGGGTCACCCGAGGCCGCCATGACGATAGGGATTTCTCTGGTGGCGTTTTTGGCAACGATCGTGTCGTTGGTCACGGCCGTGACGATAATGTCGACTTTGAGCCCGATGAACTCGGCAACGAATCCTGAAAGGCGATCGTTCCTCCCCTCGGCATAGCGCGGCTCGATGACGACATTCTTTCCGTCATCCCATCCGAGGTCACGGAGCGCGTCGAGAAAGGCTTGCTGCCAATGTGCCGTGTCGGAGCGAGAGAACGGAGAAAGGATACCTATTCGTGGAATTTTATTCGGCGGTTGCGCGTATGCCGAAGCTGACCAAATTGCTGCCGCGCCGCCGACAAGCGCAATGAACGCGCGGCGTTTCATTCGATCACCTCGTCGGCGATCGAGAGCAGCCCAGGCGGCACCTCGATGCCGAGCGTTCGCGCCGTTTGCAGGTTGATGGCGAACTCGAATTGGGTCAGCTGCGTGACCGGCAAGTCGGCGGGCTTGGCGCCCTTGAGAATGTTGCCGATATAGACGCCGGCTTGATGAAACATCTCAGGGAGGTCGGTTCCGTAGCTCATCAGCCCCCCGGCCGCGACATAATCACGGTTCGAATAAGCCGCCGGAATCCGGTTGCTCGCCGCCAAGGTGGCAAACTGCACGGCGCGGCTGGAGAAGAATCCGTCGGGACCGACGAAGAGAGCGTCGGCTCGCTCTTTCGCAAGACTGGCGAAAGCGGCATCGATCTCGCCGATCGTACTGGCGTTGAAAATCTCGATTTGCACCCCGATCGTTGGTGCGGCTTCCTTCACGTCCCGCAAGGTGGTCGCAGCGGCCGACGCATTGGCTTGGTTGACGAGAACCGCAACGTTGACAGACTTGGGCACCAGCTCATGGAGGAGACGCAGCCGCTTGGCCCCGATTTCCTGAACGAACGAATTGATGCCGGTCGCGTTGCTGCCGGGCCGGGCGAGGCTGGCGACAAGTCCAAGTTGGACCGGATCTTCGGCAACGCCGAACACGATCGGGATCGTCGTCGTGGCAGCTTTGGCCGCGAATGCCGCGGCCTGGAAGCCGGGCACGGCGATGACGGCCACGGGCCTGCGGACCAGATCGGCCAGCACTCCCGCTAGGCGATCGTAGCGACCCTCCAGCCAGTGGTAATCGACAGTCACGTTCTGGCCTTCGACAAAGCCGGTTTCGCCGAGCCCTTTGCGGAACGCCGCCGCATTGCGCGCGCCGGCTTCCGGAGTACCGGGGTTGAGAAACCCGATCACCGGCAGCGCCGGCTGCTGCGCGCGCGCGGCGAGCGGCCACGCTGCCGCGCCACCGAGCAGCGTAATGAACGCGCGGCGTTTCATTCGATCACCTCGTCGGCAGCCACCAGCAGGGTCTGCGGCACCGCGAGGCCGAGCGCCTTGGCGGTCTTGAGATTGACGACCAGCTCGAATTTGGTCGGCAGTTGAACCGGCAGATCGGCGGGCTTCTCGCCCTCGAGGATCCGGCCGGCGTAGACGCCCGCCTGCCGATAGGCGTCGGTGATGCTGGCGCCGTAACTCATCAGTCCGCCGGCGCGCGCGAAATCGCGCAGGTAATAGGCGGTCGGCAGCATGTATCGTGCGGCGAGCGCGATCAGTTGCGCAGGACGACTATCGAACAACGGGTCGACGCTGACAACAAGTGCCGGGTCGGAGAGCTTGGCCAGCGCCGCGAAAGATGCATCGATTTCGCCTTCGGTACCGGCCTCGAGCACATGCAGTTCCCGTCCGATGGCACGAGCCGCGGCTTGCGCATCGCGAATTTGCGACGCGACGCTCGTACCGTTCGGGTTCACCAGCAGCCCGAACGCGGCGGTCTTCGGGACCAGCGCGATCAGGAACTCCATTTGTTTGGCGCTGAGCGCGCCGGAATAGAATGTCGCGCCGGTGACGTTGCGGTCGGGCCGGTTGAGGCTACTGACGAGTCCGGAGGACACCGGGTCGAAGCCGGTCGTAAATACAATCGGGATCGTCTTGGTTGCAGCGATCGCCGGACCGGATGTGCCGCCCGCGACAATGACAGCGACCTGCCGGTCTACAAGGCTCGCCGCCAGCGCCGGAAGCCGTTCGTAATGGCTCTCGGCGTAGCGATACTCGATCGCAACGTTCTGGCCATCGCTATAGCCCGCCTCCTTCAGGCCGCCGAGGAACGCGGCGACGAGGTATTCCGCTTGCTGGGGCGTTCGGCTGGTGAGGAAGCCGATTGACGGCATCGGCTGCTGCTGCGCGCGCGCCGCGAGCGGCCAGAGAGCCACCGCGCCGCCAAGCGCGGACATGAATCGCCGCCTTGCGATGTCGACTGTCATTCGCTCCCTCTCCAAAGGGATCGCGCCGGGTAAGAGGCGCGCGCTGCCGCCGAACGCAACTGGGCAAAATATCGCATATTGTCAGCCTTTTGTCAGATTGGGCATTGACTGTCTGGCAAGCGACCCGTCTTATCGCCGGTGCCGTCAGGTGACCGCTTATGGCTGTGGCAGTCACGCGATACGACTTTGCGCTCTCTCGACGATCTCTTGCCGCCGGGCCTTGCCACCGCAAGCGATCAACGAAAACGCCGGCTCGCATTGCGCCTCAAACATCCATTGCGCCTGAAACATCCATTGCGCCTCGATCATCCATTGCGCCTCGATCATCCATTGAGCCTCAATGATCCATGGCGGCGCGTTGTGCGGCCCCGAGCGGGGTACGGCCGCGTCTTGAAAAAGCCGTTCCCGACGCGCTATGTAAGGCGTTCGGATTTAGGATCGCGGATTTGCGCCATTTTCCCGTCACCTCATTTTTAGCTCCGGCAATGCAACAGGCCGATCTCGGTCGCGCCGGGCCGGTGACGATTGCGGCGTCCGCCGCGCCCGGGGCACTCGAAAACATGCGTCGCAGGCTCGATCGGAGCCGGCTCTACGATTGGGCGCTGCGCGTTCCGATCGTTGCCTATTCGTTATTTGTTTTGATCAGAGATCTGTTCTCCTTTGCCGATCAAATCCTGGTAGATCCGGCAAGATTCGAGCGGTTCGACACAGCTCTTGCCGTCGCCGTGCTCGCGCGCGTGTCGTTTTGGATGTTCGTCGCGTCGGTGGCGATCCTGCCGGTTTTCCGCCTCCGGCCGATCGCCAAGTCCGAATATCTGGCGCCGCGCTTCGCCGCGCTGGTTTCCGTTTGCTTGCCGCCGCTGTTCGCGTTGCTCGGCCGGGCGCCCGCCGATCTGGTTTTGAATTCCGTCTCGGTCGGTCTCGGCATCCTTGCCAATGTATTTTCGGTCGTGGCGCTGAGCTTTCTCGGCCGCTCGTTCAGCATCATGCCGGAGGCAAGGCGGCTGGTGCATAGCGGCCCCTATTCGCTGGTGCGGCACCCGCTCTATTTGTGCCAAATCGTAGGCCTGGTTGCGATCGGCTTGCAATATCGCTCGCTGCCGGCCACAGCCTTGCTTCTTTCGATCGTCACGCTTCTCGTCGCGCGCGCGCTCTGGGAAGAAGAGGTTCTCATCCGGGCGTTTCCTGATTTTACGGCCTATCGGTCGCAGACGCCGTTTTTGATCCCGCGCCAGCCCGTGCGCTTCTTGACCATGACATTCGCCGATACCAGCGCAAAGCTTCGGGGGGCCTTGGCCGTGTTTATCGTCCTTGCGCTGACGGTATCGGTGCTGGCGATACTGTCGCGATTGGGCGGGCCGCCGCTCTGACTACCGCGTGTTTCGACCCATTCCAGGCTTTGATTAGTGTCAACGACATCGCGGCGACCGGGCCTTAAGCCTCTCAGGCATGAGACGTCAGTACGCACTGGCGATTTCCCTTTTTGCGATCGTCATCGCGGGCACCCTGCTGGGCGGACAGGCGGACCTCGACGAGCCGTTCGGCATTGCCACCGCCGTTGCGCCGGAAGGCCCGCTATGGGTCGAGTGGCGACGATTGCAATCGGAAATACGGTCGGACGAGATCGTCATCGCGCAATGTCGCGCCGAACCGGATAGCTGCGGCTCGCCCGCCGCGCTTCGTTTTTTGGCGATCGTCGAGGCCGCGAAAGAGTACGCGGGCCTGCCCCGGATCGGTCACATCAACCGCGCCGTCAATCTCGCTCTTCGCCCGTCGGTCGGCGACGCGGACAGTGTCTGGAAATCGCCGCTCGCGGCGCTCGCCTCAGCGACGGGGAATTGCGCAAGCTACGCGATCACAAAATACGCGGCGCTCGGTGACGCCGGCATCGCCGCAGACGATTTGCATCTCGTCACGGTCCGCATCAAGTCGCGCCGCGAACTGCATATGGTGGTGACGGTCCGCGATTTCGGGCGTTGGATTGTTCTCGACAATCGTTCGATGGCATTGTTGGAAAGCAACGGGATCGACGATTATCTGCCGATGTTCACGCTGGACCATCGCGGCGTGAGACAGTTCGTTCCGCCGGCAAGTCTTATTCCGCCGGCAAGCCCGAAGGTCACTGCCACGCCCTGCAGCCAGATCGCCGGCGGGTACAGTGGCCCTTCCTAGGCGGCGGCGATTTCCAGAACCTCGGCCGCAGCCTCGCCCGAGATGGAAAGTCCGCACAGATCGCATTCGAATGTCTGCGGGTCGGCCGTGACATCGCGTTGCGAAGACGACCGCACGAACCGCATCGACTTTTCACAACGCGGACAGCGCGGCGAAGGTTGATATGTCCTATTCGTGTGCATGGCGCCGGGACCCGTTTCACCGCCGAGCATTGGCTCGGCCCGAATCGCTGTCCATGTAGCATCCGCCGGGTAACCGGAAGGTTACGGCGTTCCGCAAGCCGCGGCCGCCTCCCTGAAGACACTATTGACCATTCGCGACAGTTCGCAATCCGCCGCTTGCCCAGCCGGTTTCCAGCCGCCGGACCTGGGTCGGGCAAGCCTCTTGTCGGCAACCGCAGATAAGAGCAGGATACCATCAATCTGCGCCGAACGGCAGAACGCAAGAAAAAGCAAAAACATCGCGAGGGAGAGCACGATGAGATCGACGTCCATGCTGGGCGTGGCTGGGCTTGCCGCCGTTTTGGTTCACCTGGGTCCCATTGCAACGTCCGCCTCCGCCGCGGACAGCCAGCCGCCGGCGGCACTGGCCGGTGCGGTTGCATCCGATGCCGAGGGCGCCAATAACACGCCCATGGAAGGCGTCGTCGTCACCGCCCGCAAAGACGGCTCGATCGTCTCGGTCAGCGTGACGAGCGATGCCAAGGGCCATTACAGTTTTCCGGAAAACCGGCTGGAACCGGGCCATTACACCCTCGCCGTTCGCGCCACGGGCTACGATCTCGACGCGCCGGCCGCTGGCGATATCGTCGCCGAGCAAACCGCCACTCTCGACCTCAAGCTGACCAAAACCAAAAATCTGGCGAGCCAGCTCACCAACGCCGAATGGATGATGAGCATTCCCGGCACCGAGGAGCAGAAGGCGTTCCTGCTCAACTGCGTCGGCTGCCACACGCTGGAGCGCATCGTGCGCTCGACCCACGATGCCGACGAGTGGATGCAGGTGATCCCGCGCATGATGGGCTATGGCGCGGTCAGCCAGCCGATCAAGCCGCAGCCGATGCTGGACCGATCGCGCGCCGGCTCGCCGGAGCAATACCGCCAGCAGGCCGAATATCTCGCCACCATCAATCTCTCCGCGGCCGACAAATGGACCTATCCGCTGAAGACGCTGCCGCGGCCGAGCGGGCGCAGTACGCGCGCGATCGTCACCGAATATTCGCTGCCGCGGCCGCAAATCCAGCCGCACGACGTCGTCATCGATAAGGACGGCAATGTCTGGTACTCCGACTTCGGCGAATTGTTCATCTCGAAATTCGATCCGAAGACGCTCAAGCTCACCGAATATCCGATCAAGGAGTTCAAGCCCGGCTCGCCGGTCGGCAATCTCAGCCTGGAATTCGACAAGGACGGCAAGCTCTGGTTCGACACCATGTACCAGGGCTCGCTCGGCACCCTCGATCCGTCGACCGGCAGCATCGCCTATCATCCGCTGGCCGCGGAATGGAACGACGACCGCGTGCAGTTGAACTTCCTCGGGCTGCGTCACGACGTCGACGGCAAGGTCTGGACCAAGAGCGTCGGCACCCAGGACGTATTCCGGCTCGACCTCGCATCCGGGAAATGGGAACGCTTCCATCCGACCGACGCGCTGCCGCCCGGGCGGCGTTACGGCATCTATCAGGTGATTTCCGACTCCAAGAACAATCTCTGGATGGCGGAATTCGACGACGGCCATCTCGGCAAGATCGACGCCAAGACGCTGCAAGTCACATGGTTCGCGACGCCGACCCCGCATGCGCGCGCCCGCCGCATGGAGATCGACGATCAGGACCGCATCCTCCTGACCGAATACCGCGGCAACAAGGTCGCGCTGTTCGATACCAAGACCGAGCAGTTCACAGAATATGCGCTGCCGACGCCCTATACCGGCCCCTATCGCGCGCAGTTCGACAAGAACGGCGAGATCTGGACCGGCGGCATGCACACCGACCGCATCGTCCGGCTCGATCCCAAGACCGGCCAGACGGAGGAATATCCGATGCCGTCGGACACCAATCTCCGCTCGCTGTGGCTCGACAACACCACGACGCCGGTGACATTCTGGACCGGCAGCAATCACGACCACGCTTTGGTGAAGGTCGAACCGCTGGATTGAGCGCGGCGCGGCGTTGTTCGACGATTTCGCCGCCTCGAGCGCGAGCCGGGGAAGCATTGACTGCGCCGCGAAGCCTCCGCCACGCCGCTGGTCTCTGATCCAATTCCGTTGAATTGGATCAGAGACCAGATTTTTCGTTTGCGCATGATCTTATCCGAAAGCCGGTTTCCACCTCCGGATCATGTCCGGGGGCAGGCATTTTCGGGATCCTGCTCTACGCCGTCTGCTCGAGCGCTACCACGTCGCCGTCGCGCTTCCAGGAGCGATACGGGCGGTGCGCCAGAGTGCCGTTATAATATTGGGTCTGCCCGGTCACTTCCACGCCGAGCCAGGACGGCAATTCGATCGGATGGTGTTCGTCGGGCAGTTCGATTTCGGCAAGCACCAGGCCGGAATTCTCGCCCGAAAACACGTCGACTTCCCAAGCAAGTTCGCCGTAGGGAACGGTATAACGCACCTTCTCGACGACGAGACCCTGCCGCAGCGGCAACAGCGCCTCGGCCTCCAAAACCGGAATCGCGTACTCCATTTCCATGCGCCGCAACGCCGAGGGCCGCGATTTGAGCGTCAGCGTCGCGCTGCGGTTATCCTTGATGCGAATCCGCACCGATACGTTGGCGCTCTTGTCCAAATAGGCCTGCCGGATGTTCGCACTTCCGGTTACTAGTTCTCGCCACGCGTCGCTCCGCACCAAGAACTTACGCTCGATTTCAAAGCTCATGCCAGGCCCGCGCGATTGATTGTGACACTCACGTGACATCCACGCGGATGACCTAGCAACGGCTCGGATTCGGCGCAAGCAACGGTAAGTATTAGGGGATAAATTTCGGTCTGAACTCGCTGACAGCGCCCATGTCGCATACAGTGCGCGCGTCAAACAGGGGCCGACACTATCTGATTACCTCTCGGAGCGACCGCGAAGGCCGGGCGCAGCGCCGGCGGCGGACGAGATCGGAGTGCCTGTCACACCAGCGTCATCCAAAGCAATAAGTTTCGCTCCTTCCGCTATTTAAGCCGATCATCACGGCCGCCCCCGCCGCCAAACCCTTCAGGGCCAATCTTTCAACGCCATGAACTTCTCACAACGATTTACCTTTCTGTTTTCGGCTCCGACATTTGAATCCGAAGATCTCGAAGGACTGCGCGTCCAGCAGATCATTGCCGCAATTCAACGGCTAGGCTTTCAGGTCGTGCGGGCTCCCCGAATCGAAGATGCCGAAATGGCGGTGCAGACCGATGCCGCGATCGGCTGCCTCGTCGTCGATTGGGGGAAAAAAGGGCTCGAGGGCAAAGCCGCCTCGCTGATCAATCTCATGCGGCGGCGCGGGCTCGAAATGCCGATCGTGCTTTTGGTCCGCCGCCGGCGGTTCGAGGACGTGCCGGTCGAAGTGCTGGATTTCATCGACGGCTATGTGTTCCTTGCCGAGGAGACGCCGGAGTTCATCGCCAGAAACCTCGTCAGCCGCCTCACGCAATACGCGGAGACGCTGAAGACGCCGTTTTTCGGCGCGCTGGTCGACTATGCCGAAATGGGCAATCAGTTGTGGACCTGTCCCGGACACAATGGCGGAATATTCTACAGCCGCAGTCCGATCGGCCGCATCTTCATGGAACATCTCGGCGAGGCCGTGTTCCGCGACGATCTCGACAATTCGATCCTCGAACTCGGCGACCTCCTCACCCACGAGGGCCCGGCGCTTCAAGCGCAGAAGGAAGCGGCGGCGATCTTCGGCGCCGAACGGACTTATTTCGTTCTCAACGGCACCTCGGCATCCAACAAGATCGCCTTGACGGCTCTCATTGCCGACGGCGATCTCGTGCTGTTCGACCGCAACAACCACAAGGCAGCGCACCACGGGGCGCTGCTGCTCGGCGGCGGCATTCCGATCTATCTGCCGACGGACCGCAACGCCTACGGCCTGATCGGTCCGATCCAGCCGGAAGCGCTCGACGAAACCGCGATCCGCGAAGCGATCCGAGCCAATCCGCTGGTCAAGGACAAGACCGCCTGGCAACGCGAGCGGCCGTTTCGCGCCGCCGTCATCGAGCAGTGCACCTACGACGGCACGATCTACGACGCCCAGCACATCATCGCCAGCATCGGTCCGTTGTGCGATTATATTTTGTTCGACGAAGCCTGGGCCGGCTTCATGAAATTTCATCCGATTTATGCCGGCCGGTTCGCCATGGGGCTGCGCGATCTCGACCAGAACGCGCCCGGCATCATCGCCACCCAGTCGACCCACAAGCAGCTCGCGAGCTTTTCCCAGGCCTCGCAGATTCACGTCAAGGACAGCCATATTCGCGGCCAGCGGCGCCGCGTCGAGCATCGCCGCTTCAACGAAAGCTTCCTGCAGCACGCCTCGACTTCGCCGTTTTATCCGCTGTTCGCTTCGCTCGACGTCGGCGCCCAGATGATGAAAGGCCGTTCCGGCGAAGTCTTGTGGGACGACACGGTTCGGCTCGGCATCGAACTGCGCAAGAAATTGCGGGCGATCCGCCACGAATTCGAACGCAAGGAACCCGACCCGGCGCGGCGCTGGTTTTTCGATCCTTTCGTGCCGGATCTGGTGCGGCTGCCCGATGCCGCGCGCGACGGCGGCGTGCATGAAGTGCCGTGGGAAAGCGTCGCCACCGACGCGCTGGCGAGCCACGCCCATTTCTGGGAATTTCTGCCGGGCGCGCTGTGGCACGGCTTCAACAGCGTGCTGCCGGGCTACGCGATCACCGATCCGAACAAGTTGACGCTGTTGACGCCCGGTTTCGATCGCGCGACCGGCGCCTACGAGGCGCACGGCATTCCGGCGCCGATCGTCGCGCAATATTTGCGCGAGAACCGCGTCGTCGCCGAGAAGTTCGACCTCAATTCGTTGCTGTTTCTGCTCACGCCGGGCGTCGAATCGAGCAAGGCGGGAACGCTGGTCAGCACGCTCGTCGCCTTCAAGCGGCTCCATGACGACAATGCGCTGCTCGATTACGCCATCCCCAAATTCGTCGCCGCCCGGCCGAAGCGCTACCGCGGCTTGCGCTTACGCGATCTTTGCAACGAGATGCATTCGTTCTATCGCGCCGAGAATGTCAGCGCGCTGCAACGCGCGCAATTCTTGGCCGAGCATCTTCCGGAGCCGGCGATGACCCCGTACGAGGCGGCGCGCCAACTGGTGCGCAACAATGTCGAGTACCTGCCGATCGGGGAGATCGAAGAGCGGATCGCGGCAACGCTGTTTGTCGTCTATCCTCCCGGCATCGCCACCATCGTGCCCGGCGAGCGCCTTGGCGCGCGCACGCGTCCCATGATCGACTATCTCAAGGTCTTCGAGCGCAGCGGCAATCTATTCCCTGGCTTCGACACCGAGATCCAGGGCGTCTATCGCGAGGCCGATGCCGCGGGCGCGATCAGTTTCCACACCTATGTGGTGCGCGAGTGAAGGCGCGCGAAGAACCTGCATCGCATCTCTAGCCGTGCAGCGACAGGTCATGATCGAGAAGCCCATAACGGTTCGCGCATCGCGCGACGACGATGTCGCGGCCATGCTCGCCATCTATCGGCATCACATCGGCCGCGGCGTCGACCCCGCTTTGGTGCACGACGCCGAAGCGCCGCAACCCGACGACCTCAAGCGGCAGCGGCGCAATATGCGCAAGCATCGCCTCCCCCACCTCGTCGCCGACCGCGCAGGCGAAGTGGTCGGCTATGCCTATGCGGTGCTGTTCCGCAAACGCCCAGCTTACCGCTACACCGTGAAGCACTCGATTTACGTTCATCCCGAGCATCTGCATTCCGGGATCGGCCGCATCCTGATGCCCGCCTTGATCGACGCTTGCGCGGCTGCCGGCTACCGGCAGATGATCGGCTATATCGACGCCGCCAACACGCCGTCGATCGGATTGCATACCGCTTGCGGTTTCCGCCAGGTCGGATACCTGCCGTCGGTCGGCTACAAGTTCGGGCATTGGACCGACGTCGTCATGGTCCAGCGCTCGCTCGGCAGCGGCGGCGCGAGCGCGCCCGAGGTCTGGGTGCCAGTGCCGGCCGACGACGACAATCAGCAAAGCTGAAACCTTGGCCGAGCAAGCGAATGACGAGCCAGGCTGTGAATTCATGAGCACGCGCGCAACGGCAGCTACACTTCCGATAGCTGCCGCATTGTTGCGGCGCAGCGAAACCAAGCCAAACGGCCGATGCCGGCGCAGCTATGCGCGCGTTCAATCCGGCTTGAGGTCGGCTTGGCGGACCACCTTGCCCCATTTGTCGGTTTCGGCCGCGAGGAACTTGCCGAAATCGGCCGGCGTGCCGCCGAAGGTTTGGCCGCCAAGATCGGCGAGCCGCGCCTTGAAATTGGCATCGGCAAGTGCTGCATTGATTTCCCGATTGAGCCTGTCGATGATTTCGGCCGGTGTCTTGCTCGGCGCGCAGACGCCCTGCCAGCCGCTCGCTTCGTAGCCCGGCACGAATTCGCCGATCGTCGGGACGCCAGGCAGCACCTCCTGCGGCGTCGCCGTGGTGACCGCCAGCGCCCGGAGTTGGCCGGACTTGATGTAGGAGAGCGAGGAAACGACGACGTCGAACATGACCTGGACCCGGCCGGCAATCAGATCGGTTATTGCCGGGCCTGCGCCGTGATAGTGCACCGGCACCATATTGATCCCGGTCATCATCTTGAAATACTCGCCATACAGATGCTGGGCGCTGCCGGGTCCGACGGTCGCCATGTTGATCTTGCCCGGATTGGCCTTGGCGTAGGCGATGAATTCGGGAACGGTCTTGACCGGAAGGTCGAGATTGACTTCCATCACGACCGGCGTGCGCACGACCCCCGCGACCGGCGCCGTATCGCGCAGAAAATCGTAACTGACCTTGCCTTCATAAAGCGTCGCATTGATGGCGACCGCCGTCGACGCATAGAGCAGCGTGTAACCGTCCGCCGCCGCCCGCACGACGAAGTCCGAAGCGATATTGCCGCCGGCGCCCGAGCGATTATCGACGACGAACTGTTGGCCGAGCCGCTCCGACAGCCACTGACCGACGAGACGCGCGTTGATGTCGGACGCCGAGCCGGGCGAAAAGCCGACGACGAGATGCACCGGCCGTGACGGATAGGTGTCGGCGCAGGCGATGCGTGTCGCCGCGGGAAGCGCGGCGGCTCCGGCGGCCAGATGGAGAAATCGGCGGCGAGGAACCTTCATGGCGTTTCCATCGGCTGTTCGCCGCGGAAGCTAACGTGTTTCCAAGAGAGTGTGTAGCGGAGTTATGTCGGATGAGTCATGTCGGATGAGTCGTGTCGGATGAGTCATGCCGGATGAGTCATGCCGGATGAGTCATGCCGCCTACGTTTGATGTTCGGTGAGAGGGCGTTGGAGGGTGCTCAGAGCGTCATCGAGCCGCCGCCATCGACGTACCAGGCGGTGCCGACGACGTAGCTCGATCGCTCCGAGGCCATGAAGGCGACGACGGCTGCGACTTCGTCCGGGCGGCCCATTCGACCGACTGGGAGCCTGGAGACGCGCTGCTTGCGAACCTCCGCCTCGGCCTGGCCGGTCATCTGCGCCCATTCCCGCATCGTCTCCTCTTGCCGCTCGGTGTCGATGATATAAGGCACGACGGCATTGACCAGGATATTGTCCTTGGCGAGTTCGGCAGCGAGCGCCTTGGTCAAGTTGAGCATCGCGGAATTATTGAGGGCGGCAGGCACGACGGTGAAATGCGGCTGCCGCCCGGCAAGCCCGGAGATATTGATGATGCGGCCCCATTTTCGTTTGCGCATGTTCGGAACGGCGTGGCGAATGCAGCGGGCGGCAGGGTTGAATTTTTGGTCGAGGAGACTAGTCAGTTGTCCGTCGTCCATCTTGAAGAAGTCCTGGGGGATCACGGTCGCCGCCGAGTTCACGAGAATGTCGATGCGGCCGTACCGTTCAATGACCTGCGTGGTCATCGCCGCGATCGCAGCGTCATCGGCGAGGTCGGTCGGCACGCCGAGAACACGGCCGGGGTGAAGTTCGCCCAGTTCGCGGACAGCGGCGGCATTGATATCGGGATTCTTGCTGACGAGGGCGACGAAAGCGCCTTCGGCAAGCAGTTCCTTGGCGCAAGCTTTGCCGATACCGCGACTGCCGCCGGTAAGAATGGCAACTCTGTCCTCGAGCCCGAGATCCAAGTCATCCTCCTCGGAAGAAATTCGAGAGTGCTGGAAAAACGGTAGGAGTAGCACCCGCATCCGTGATGGAGCGGCGCACCCGCTCGACCATCGCGGGGGTAGTTTCTGCCTCACCGGCCGGGTGGAGCGCAACGAGAACATCTTCGGGAAGATTCGGCCGCCCACGAAATGCCGACGATTGCGGCTTTCCCTCGGCTCTCCCTCTCTCAGAAAAATATCGGCAATTGCGGCGCCGCCGCCATCTCCGAAGCAGCGATGTTCGGCGTCGCGTAGCGCAGGAAACTGTCGGGAAACGCCGAGCCCCAATAGGTGCCGGTGCCGCGTTCCTGTTCGTTCCACGTCACCGGCTCCCAATCCGGCGCGAACACCAGGAAGCTGCCGCTGTAGATTTCGACGCGGTTGCCGCCGGGTTCGTAGCTATACAGCGAGAAGCCTTGCGAATTGTTGTGCTTCGACGGGCCGACCTCGATGAAAATGCCGTTCTCGCTCAAGATGTCGGCAGCGCGCAGCACGTCTTCGCGCGTGTCGACCCACAGCGAGAAGTGGTGCAGACGGCCCCGCCCGCCCAGCATGTCGCGCACATAAGCGAGTTCGTGGTGCGCCGCGGTCGGCGACATCCAGGCGCCGATCTCGGTCTTGCCGCTGTCGAAGATCACCTGCTCGCGCAGCTGAAATCCCAAAATCTCCTGGGCGAAGCGGCGATTGGGCGGCACCTCGCGCGCCAACAGCGCCAAATGGTCGACGCGGCGCACGCCGACGCCGCGCGCGGAATATTTCTGCGGCTGATTTTTCAGCGCCGAGCGCGAGCCTTCGGGCGCGACGAATTTCCGTTCCTCGTAATAGATCTCCATGGTGTGGCCGTCGGGATCGCGGAAGCGGTAGGACCGCCCGCGGCCGTAATCGCCGTTGCCCCAGCCGACCCCGAGCTGCAACGCCTCGATGGCGGCGACGCGGCGCTCGAGCGCCTGCGGGCTCGTCGCGCGCCAGGCCACGCAGCCGACGCCGGGCGCATCGGCCGCGGTCAGTTTCAGCGTCGAGGTCGCGTAATCGCCGTAGCCGCGCAGATAGGCCGCGCGGTCGGCCATATGCGCGACTTCCATGCCGAGCACGTCCCGGAAGTACCACAGGCTGCGCTCGAATTTCGGCGAGAACAACTCGACGCTGCCGAGATGCGCGATATCGTGAATGGGTTCGGCGTTGGCCACGAGCGGTTCCCCCTTTGTCAGGAAAAATCCTGGGAAAGCAATCGTCCGATCGCCGCGATCGCAATGCCTTGATCTAGGTCAAGGCTGGCCGTTCGAGCCGTTTGCCGGTGCAATTTCGCGCCATGATTTGCGCGTCATGATTTGCGCGTCATGATTTGCGCGCAATCGATTGCCCCGGCCTGCAATCGCAACCGAAATGCCGAAATCCGAATATCAAAATTCAGCCGTGGCTGCTAACGAAACCGCGCATTCCGATCGGCCAAAGCCGAATGCCGCGGCAGCCGCTAGACGCAAAACTGCAAAAGAGCGTCGCGCAAATGCGCTCCGCACATTACCGACTACGGATGTCAGCAAAGGTTCGCTGGGAGCGACCGAAGGTGGGGTCTTGCCTGACTGATGCGACCCCGAGGGTCGCTCCCAACGTACCGTTCGTGGAGTTGCCGCTATGGTGTCGCCCGAACGTATTCGGCACCAATCATCACGGCCCTTTGACCCGGTGGAATCATTTCAACCTCCGCGTCTGAAAGGCACTATGTGAATTGTTTGCCTGCGCGACGGGCTTGTCAAGCCGAAAACCAAAGCGCGTCGCGATCTTGCTTTCGCAACCGTGACCGCCGCGCGCAACCGCCTGCAAAAACAGCGATCGCACTTTCAGGACAAGCGAACGCAGTTTCAGCAAAACGATTCACTGCGCGGCAACGCCGCGTCGCGCCGCCGCCATGGCCGAAAGCTGGCGCAGATAGGCGATCTTGTCGTCGACCGTGTTCTGAATATGCGCGGCCTGCTCGGCGCTCAGATGCTTGTACTTGCCGATGAGCTTCAGATAATTGACGACCGGCTCCGGCCGCTCGACCGGATGGGTGAAGCGCAAGCCATGGCCCGGCTCGTATTCCCACAGAGCGATGAAATTGGTGCGCACCTGCATGCGGCACACTTGCGTCGTCATGGCCGAAGGGAATCGCCAGCCGGTCGGGCACGGCGTGTAGACATGCAGATAGGCCATCCCGGTCTTGGCCACCGCGATCGCCTTCGCGAGCTTGACGTAATAGTCCTCGAGGAAAGCGGTCGACGCAGTGGCGACATAGGAGCAATTGTGCATCGTCATGATCACCGGCAGGTTCTTCGCCTCGGTGCGCTTGCCTTGCATGGCGCCGCCGACCGGCGTGGTCGAGGTCCATGAGCCGTAGGGCGTCACGCCGGACGATTGCATGCCGGTGTTCATGTAGCCTTCGTTGTCGACGCAGATGAAAAGGATCGGATCGTTGCGTTCGGCCGCGCCCGACAGCGACTGGAAGCCGGCATCGGCTGAGCCGCCGTCGCCGGCGAGCGCAATCGCGGTGACGTCGCGCCCGACGCGATCGTACTGCGTCTTGACGCCGGCCAGCATGGTC
>Ga0181539_1001478_pt1 | contig 25742 bp, 17 predicted proteins | sample PEATcosm2014_Bin_46_FD_119767 | JGI IMG/M metagenome (GOLD analysis project Ga0181539, IMG submission 119767) | Peatland microbial communities from MTU Mesocosm Facility, Houghton, MI, USA - PEATcosm2014_Bin23_60_metaG | ecosystem: Environmental > Terrestrial > Soil > Wetlands > Peat | place... | reverse complement strand
GGGTTGGTGCTGCTCTTGGTGGTGGCGGGGGCCGTGGTCTACAGGGGCATTTCCACTCGAGTCCGCGCCGCCGCCGACGTGAAAGCCGACACGCGCGAACTCGCCGTGCCCGCAGTTTCCCTCGCTCAACCCAAACGCAACGCGCCGCAGGAAGAAATCGTATTGCCCGGGAACATCCAGGCCTTCATCGATGCTCCGATTTATGCGCGTACCAACGGTTACCTGAAGCGCTGGTACGTGGACATCGGCGGTCGGGTAAAAACAGGCCAGCTTCTGGCAGAAATCGATACTCCCGAACTGGATCAGCAACTCCAGCAAGCGCGGGCTGATCTGGCGACGGCAAAGGCCAACTACGACTTGGCGCAGACCACCGCCGCGCGCTACGAGTTCCTGCTGAAAAGCGATTCCGTGGCCAAGCAGGACGTTGACAACGCCGTCGGTGATGCGCACGCCAAAAAGGCCATGGTGGATTCCGCCACGGACAACGTGAAGCGCCTGGAACAATTACAATCCTTCGAAAAGGTTTACGCGCCTTTCGACGGGGTTCTTACCGAGCGCAAGACCGATATCGGCCAGCTCATTAATTCCGGAAGCGGCGGCGGCGCCAATGAACTGTTTCACGTGGCGGCCATTCACACCCTGCGCGTTTACGTGAACGTGCCGCAGATTTACTCCCCCGCGGCGGTCCCGGGCGTCCAGTCCTATTTGACGATGCCGCAGTTTCCCGGACGGCGCTTTCCCGGCAAGCTGGTGCGGACCTCCGAGGCCATTGACCAGGCGTCCCGCACCCTGCTTGCGGAGGTGGACGTTGCCAACCCCACGGGCGAAATCCTGCCCGGGGCTTACGCCGAGGTCCATTTGAAGCTTCCCTCGGCCACTTCGACGGTCGTCATCCCGGTAACCAGCCTGATCTTTCGATCGGAAGGCTTGCGCGTGGGCGTGGTCCGCAACGGCCGGGCTGCCTTGATTCCCATAACCATCGGCAGGGATTTTGGAACGGAAGTCGAAGTGGTCGCGGGCCTCGACGGCAGCGAAAAGGTGATCACGAACCCGCCGGACTCGCTGGTGGACGGGCAGGAGGTTCGCATCGCTACCCCCGGCGCGGGTTCCTGGGGTGGAGAGTAGGATCTCAGGTCTCAGGTGCCGGGTATCAGAAATTGTGCGATGCCTTTTTTCTGCCGAGCGACGGGTCGATTGTGGATAAACCAAGAAAGAACGATACTCCTGGCTATACCCAGGAAATAGAGATGGGACACAATGTCATACTAAGACTTTGCGGATGCTTTCGGCGCAAATCCCATCACCAGTCGTACCAGCAGGAAGGATATGCCCCGTTGATCCATTCCAAAGGGAAAATGGACATTTTGTCTGCCCACTTCAAAATTCGACGTGCCAGCGCAAGCGGTGGCGGGCCGCGTCCCACGATAAAAGGAGGGGACGAAATTACTCCGATGAACACCCTGGGCCTTTGGGCAGCCGCTCTCTTCGTCGCCGCCTTCTTCTCATTCAGTGCCTGCACGCCGGGGCCCAAGTATGCGAAGCCCACGGTTCCCACGCCGCTCACTTACAAAGAGCTCGCGCCCGCTGCGGCCGGTCCGCAAAGTGAATGGAAAGCCTCCCAGCCGCAGGACCAAGTGATTCGCGGAAAGTGGTGGGAGGTCTTCAACGACCCGCAGTTGAATGCGTTGGAGGAGCGCGTCGACGTCTCGAACCAAAACCTGAAAATCGCCGAGGCGCAGTTTCGCCAGGCGCGGGACCTGATTCGCATCAATCGGTCGAGCTTGTACCCGACGGTCAGCGCCGGCCCTTCCATCACCGGGGAACAACTTTCCAAGAACGCTCCCAACGCCGGTCCCAAATATGGCCAAACGCAGGGGGATTTCGTATTACCCTTCGACCTTTCCTATGAGGTGGACGCTTGGGGGCGAATCCGTCGCACCATCGAAGCTGCCACGGCCAGCGCTCAGGCCAGCGCGGCAGACTTGGAAACCGCCCGGCTGAGTATTCACTCGGAGTTAGCTGCCGACTACTTTGCGCTGCGTGGGCTGGATGCGCAGAAGCAGTTGCTGGACTCCACCGTAGTCGCGTACCAGAAAGCTCTGGACCTGACCACCAATCGTTACAACGGCGGACTGGCGGCCAAGGTGGAAGTGGCGCAAGCGGAGACCCAGCTTGAAGCCACGCAGGCGCAAGCCATCGACGTAGGAGTGCAGCGCGCCCAATTCGAGCACGCCATTGCCGCGTTGGTGGGTCAGCCGGCATCGACCTTCTCGATTCCCGTTTCCCCGCTCGATGCGCCCCCGCCCAAGATTCCGGTGGGCGTGCCTTCCGATTTGTTGCAGCGCCGGCCTGACATCGCCGCGGCGGAGCGCCGCGTAGCCGCCGCCAACGCTGAAATCGGCGTGGCCCAGACGGCCTTCTACCCCACGCTCAGTCTCAGCGCCGCGGCCGGATTGGAAGGGAACTCGATCACCAACTGGTTTGCCTGGCCCAGCCGCTTTTTTGCCGTGGGCCCGTCGTTGCTGGAAACGCTTTACGATGCCGGCCGCCGCCACGCTTACACGGACCAAGCTTGGGCCGCTTACGATGCGAATGTGGCTTCTTATCGCCAGAACGTTCTCACCGCCTTCCAGGAGGTGGAGGATAACCTGTCAGGGCTGCGCATTCTCGATGCGGAAAGTGCCAAGCAGAGTCAAGCTGTCCAGTCAGCCGAGCACTCGCTGGCGCTCTCCACGAACCGTTACAAGGGTGGGCTGGTGACTTATCTCGAGGTCATCACGGCGCAAAGCATCGCCCTGACCAACGAGCGAACCTCTGTCGATATCCTGACGCGCCGCATGAACTCCACCGTCCTTCTGATCAAAGCTCTGGGCGGTGGATGGGACGCCTCCCAGTTGCCCCAACTGAGCGGGCAGGGAGGCAATGCCACGGGGAATGGGGCGGGCGGATAGAAGTAAGAAAAGACGAAACTCGAAACTCGAAAATCGAAAATCGGAGTCACTTTCGACTTCCGGCCTTCGTCGGGCGAGTTTCGAATTTCGATTTTCGAGTTTCGGCCTTTGGCCTTTTGACTTTTGACTTGCTTGAATTCGCCTCTCCATGGGGCAGGCAAAGAACGTTCGAGAGCACATGCTAAGAATCACCGTCACACATCATCAAAACGCCACGGCCCTCCGCCTGGAGGGTAGACTCACCGGCCCGTGGGTGGACGAACTGGAACGGACCTGGCGCGCCGTCACCTCTGACTCTGCCGATGGCCGCGTCGCGGTGGACCTCACGGACGTCACCTTCGTCGGCGAGGACGGGAAGAAACTGCTGGAAGCGATGTACGGGGAAGGGGCTAAGCTCAAAGCCTCCGGCTGCGTCACCCGTAGGCTGGTGGAAGAGATTGAGCGAAGCTTCAACCGAATGCATCCCAAGCATACCGTGCCAATTTCCGAATGACCCGAACAGCAAACGTAGCGCAGACCTCCGCCTTTGAGGTCTGCGGTTCTTACCTCGACTCACGCACCCAAACCCGAGGGTAGGTGTTCTTCCTTGCGATTCACTGTCATTGCGAAGTAAGAGCCGCGGACCCCAAAAGCGGGGGGTCCGCGCTACAGCCTGTTAACCTAGCGCAGATTGGTGTAACCTAACTCACAATTATGGTGAACGAGACCGTAGCCAAAACCACCGGAAAACCCTCGGCGCTGGTCGATACGCGGGTCATTTATTGCGGCGATAACCTGGAGCAGTTAAGGAAGCTGCCTGACGCCTGCGTGGACCTGATTTACATCGACCCACCTTTTAACTCCAATCGCAATTACGAGGTGTTCTGGGGCGAGACCAAGGAAAGGCGCGCCTTTGAAGACCGCCACGCCTCAACCCAGGCCTACATCGAATTTATGCGGCCACGCTGCGTGGAACTGGCCCGTGTATTGAAGAAGACGGGAAGCTTTTATTATCACTGCGACTGGCACGCCAGCCATTACGTCAAGGTGATGCTCGACCAGATTTTCGGGGAGAACAATTTCCAGAACGAGATTGTGTGGAAGCGCAGCACAGCCCACAGCGATACGAAGCAGGGAGCGACGCAATATGGAAGAGTTCACGATGTCCTCCTTCTCTATGGCGGTGGAGGAGTCCCCGCCTTCAACACGCAGTACATTCCGTACGATGAGTCTTACACTGACAGCCACTATCGCTACGTGGAGCCAGGCAGCGGAAGGCGTTATCGCAAGGGCGACTTGACCGCAAACAAGCCCGGTGGTGATACGTCTTATGAATGGAAAGGTGTGCGTCCTTATGAGGGGCGCTACTGGGCATTTTCAAAAGCAAAAATGGAGGAATTTGAAAGGCAAGGCAGGCTTGTTTATACCAAGTCTGGGATGCCAGAGTACAAGCGCTATCTTGACGAAATGCCGGGCTCTCCCCTCCAAGATGTATGGGACGATATCCCGGTACTCAATTCGCAGGCCCGTGAACGTCTCGGGTATCCTACTCAAAAGCCCTTGGCTCTTCTTCAACGCATTATTTCGGTAAGCTCTAACCGTGGCGACATCGTTCTCGATGCTTTCTGCGGTTGCGGCACAGCACTGGTTGCGGCGGAGAACCTTGGACGGCAGTGGATTGGCATCGACATTTCGCCCACCGCCTGCCGCGTGATGGCGAAGCGGCTACGCGACGCATGCAAGCTGCGCGAAGATGAGAACTACTGGCGTCACGGAAAAGGCTTTGTCGTGCGCAACCTGCCTTGGACGGAGAGACAGTTGCGCGACATTCCGCCCTTCGAGTTTGAGAACTGGGGGGTGATTGCTCTGGGTGGGATTCCGAACAAGACGCAGGTCGGCGACATGGGCATTGATGGCCGCATTTATCCGCTCTCGGCCGTGCCCCACAAAAGCGGCAAGGCGGCGGGCGAACTGGACTTCATGGACGACTGGTATCCCATCCAGGTGAAGCAGGGGGACAAGGTGGGCCGCCCGGACGTTGACATGTTCGAAGCAGCCATGATCAGGGCCAAGCGGAAGAAGGGCTTCTTCGTGGGCTTTGATTTCTCTCACGACGCGCTGGCCGAAATCGGCGCGTTCTTCATAGCTCAACACACCGTAATCGTGCCCCTCACCGTGCGCGAAATTCTGGACGAGCAAATCGCCCAAAAACTGGCGTAATTCGGAGCGGGTAGCGACGCTCCGTGCAATCTGGCTTTGCCGCCTACGCCTAGTGTGGTTTCCTCTCTTCCCACGCACTAGTTAGGATGTCGAGTGTTTCCCATGCCGCCTCTGAATCATGGGCAAGCGCTGCAACCTGTTCCAACATGTCAGGCGTCACGGTGGTCGCCGCCCCCCTAAGTGAATAACAGGCTTGTTCACGCAAATCCTCGCTCTCATAATCCTTGCTCTGAACCTTGCCCAGTTTAATAAGGTGCTTCCAGACTTCAGGTTCCGAAGCCGCCGGTTCAAGTGAAAAGAAGGCACTACTCCGAACTTCGCGGCTCTTGTCGTTGGTCAATTCGATCAAGCGCTTCCAAGCAAGTGGGTGAGAGGCGAATCTGCGTAGGGCTCTCGCAATGTTCCTGCGACCGTACTGGTCAGTGGAATGGCTGAGTTTCAAGACGCGATTTATGGTTTCATCTTTGTCGTCAGGGATTTGCATCACTCCATCTTCTATAGCGTCAAGGTCGATTTCGAGGTCCTCTGCGTGTGCCCCTTCACGCGCTTCCGAAGCTGCTAAACCGCTAGGATGTGGCTCAGCCGCCTCCCCCATTGCCGCGTCTTGACCGGACGCGGTCTCTTGCAGGCACGCCTTGACTTCTGGATCTGCTTGCCAGCTTGAGAGGGCGCGGATCGCCTCGGCGCTGATCCGTGGATCTTTGTCCCTAGCGAGCCGCAACACGCATCGCCGGACTTCGCGGTCTGAAAGTGCCCCTACGAGGCCCTCCAGCGCGACCTCGCGAAAAGACACCTCCCGGCTTCTCGTGAAGCGAAATAGGACCTTCAAAACCTCTGGCTGCAAGGGTGCTCTGGAGAGTGCGCGAGCAGCCGTTATTCCGACAACCCTGTTCTCGTCCGTGACGAGATCGAGCATCCGTTGGAGAATTTTGCAGTCTGATATCCCATCCCTTAGGGCATATATAGCGGCTTCACGCACGAGCCAACGATTGTCACGCGTCAGATTAAGAAGATCTTCGCAGAACATGGGAACAAAAGGAGCATTCGCCAGCGTCTGGGTAGCCTGGTAACTGACTGATTCGTCGGTGTCGTTTATCAGGTCCAGCAGACACTTTATGACCTCCGGCTCTCCAGCGTTCATCTCGAGTGCCTTGAGCGCTGCCTCTGAGAGGTACTTGTCTTTTGCGTGGCGGGCGAGCGAGATCAGGTAATCTCGCACACTCGGCGCGGATGAGGCTTCCTGGACAGCATGCAGGAATTGCTGACCCTCCCATTTCCGCCAACACTCCAGGGTAGGATGGACGAGTTCCTGAACCAAGCCCCCAGGAGGCTTCCCCCACATGCCCAGGCAGCGCGCCCCCATGCGGAGATCGCGCTTCAGTATCCGTTCATAATGAAATCGGCGGTCCCAAAAGGGCCACAGCCGGTAGCCGTGACGCGAAATCCAGGTGACAAAGAACTCAGCCGACTGGCGCGAACGCGCATCCCATCTCTCGAAAAGACCGAGTAGGAATTCGCCGCCCTCTTCGGCAGCCTCCTGGCCGCCTTTCGGCAGAAGTGCAGAAAGCACACGCGTTGCGGCGTGTGAAATCTTGCGCAACCACCAAGTCAGAGTGGGTAGCTCGCGCACAAGGCTGTGGGCATGGTCGCGTCGAAAGCATCCAGCAGTTAAGAGAATGACTCGCTCCCAAGCTGGGTCATGCAGGCGTTCGCGGACGCGAGCATAAGGATCGCTGCACGCGGCGACAGCTCGGGCCGCGAAATACTCGCCAAAAGTCTCAAGCGGGAAAGCGTAATCGCTGCCCTGTCTTTCCACCAGACGAGCGGGAAGAAGGAACCTAAAAAAGATTTCCCTGTCTTGGTCTGAGATTTTCCTGTCCTTTTCGGATTGCGGAGAAAGGCACTCCTGCTTGATGACTCGCGTACCATTCTCAAAGGCCGCAAGTGCCAGAGGTTTCAGAATCCGCACAACATCCTCTGCCTGCAGATGCTCCGGCCAAACGTCACTGCCCTTGCGCCTATGCCAAGCCGCGAGGGCATCAAGGCAATCGCGGATAAGGTGGGCCGGCTGGTTTGGGAGTTCGGAAAGTTGATTCTGGCGCTGCCTTTCGAACGCCGTGAAACACAGGAAGGAGAGTAGAAGGGGGTTGCGTGCCAGCGACGCCGCCGGGCCTTGATCAACATGGAGGACCCTTTGAATAATCGGCTGGAAATCGGTTATCTGAAACTGAACGCTAAGCGCCCGGCAGAGATTCGTTGCCAGCAAGACAATCTGTGACTGAGATAGTTCCTGCAAATGGTATTGGGCGAACCCGGTTAGCGGGGCATAGCGGTAGGCGCCTGGCCGTGATGAAAGGATCACATGGTTATGGTCTCGCAGCAAAGCGGGGACCAAGTCTTTGACCTGTCTTTGCGCATCAGAGGTGAGTTCATCATAGCCGTCCAGAAGTATGACGGCTTTTCCTTCTTGGATAGTTTTGACCATGAACTCCCAGTATCGGCTGTCCTGGCGCAGACGCTCGTGCACGGCATCAGGCAGGCGCGTCCGCAACCAATCAAGCGGCCTGTCTGCGCCCAATTTCTCGCGATGCTGTTTGAACTCGACTAGGATTGGAACCCGAGCCGAAGGATCACGCGTCAGTACCACAGCGTATTGGCGAAGAAGTGTGGTTTTCCCTTGCCCTGGCTCACCAAGAATTACTAACGGTTTTCCCCGCTGAAAGACTTGCAGGGCAGGCTCTGCGCGGCTTCCTTTATCTGTGTCGATCTCGTCTCTCTCACTTATTCGTTCGGACCCATTCGTCTCCAACCGCAAATCTTGCCCCGCTCCCGCAGCATCACCACGTTCCGACAGGCACGCAAGCTGTGCCTCGACGAAAATCTTATCGAGAGGGATGGCCTCGGAGGAAATCCCGATGCCTGCAATCTGAGCTTCGCTCGCGTATGCACGTAGAACCTCGCGATACGTCGCTAGCAAGCTGTAGGAGGTGTCGGCCATAGCCACGACTTCAATGACCGTGGGGGCGGAGTTTGCGGAAACCGTTCGGAATAGATGACCCCCATGATGCTCTGTATATTATAACGCGGATGAGAGGCCGTCACTGATTCCTTCCCGGCACGGCGGGCTGGCGCAGATGCTCGATTTTTAGCGTTTGCGATTCGGACTCTCTACCCGCAAGCAACACTCTGAGTGGTTCCACCAGAAAAGACTGCGGACGATAGCTGACGAAGGATCAGAGGGGATCAAAGGTGAGCGTGGCCTCGCGCGTGATCCTGACGAATATGTTTTCAATCAGGACGTCGAGTTTATCATCGAGCCCAGATCGTCAAGCGGGGAAGCGGACCTAATACTGCGAGAGCCTGGGGGCCGTTACCTCATCATCGACGCAAAATACGTACATGAAGATTCCACGCGAAGCACTATTCGCGACCAGATGAACTCCGGGTTTCATCAAGTCGCCCGTTATTGTGAAGACTATCGTGAACCAGAGGGTTTTTTGATCTCGTTCATACGAACTTCAAAGAGGATAAGTCTCGAACTTGAGGAGTCAGACGGGCTCAGGTTCCTTAAGCTTGGTGGGAAGACAATCTACTATCTGCCAGTGCAGATTTCAGATGAACCCTCTGCAAGCAAATCTGGAAAAGCAGAGGACGTGACTATCACAAAGGAAGAGCTTGTATCTCCAGTACTGGAATAGCGGGCGGGCTGGCGCAGGGCGAGCGCAGCCCTGCGATTTAGTGTGGATCAAGCAGGCCGGTCCATGGTCAAGACAGACGAATCGTGCAGATAATAGAATCGGGTGCTGGACGTGGCCGGGCTCGAAAGGGCGTTCATAGGTCGAAAACATCGGCGGGCATAGTCAGTAACGTGAATCGCAGAGCTGGGCTCGCTCTGCGCCAGCCAGCCATAGTCGCCACGCTTAACCCTGCCCCCAATTCCAGCGGCTGGAACAATTCACCCGTTACCATCAGCTTCACGTGCACGCGGGGCGGCCTGCCGATTGCCAGTTGCTCGAGCCCGCAGACACTTTCCACGGAGGGGGCGGGGCAGGTGGTCACCGGCAGGGTCACTGACACGGCAGGGAGCACGGCGACAGTCAGCGTCTCCGTGAATATTGATATGACCCCGCCGGTCATCGCCGTCAGCGCCCCGGCCGACCAGTCAACAGTCTCGCAAGCCGGAGTCACGATCACAGGCAATGCCACCGATGCCTTATCAGGAACCGCCCTGGTCACTTGCGGTGGAGCAACGGGCACGCTCTCCGCCTCGGCGTTCACCTGCAATGTGACGTTGAACGTGGGGCTGAATCTCATCGTCATCAAGGCCACGGACGCCGCCGGAAATGTTTCCGCATCCAAGCTCCATTTGGCGCTTGCCGGAACTCTGTCGGCCCCGAACACCTTGACGGCCACTCCCAGTGGGGTCAACATGGTGGTGGGCGGCATGCAGCAGTTTACGGCTGTCGACGAACTGGGACGACCGCGCACGGACGCTACGTGGACCATCAGTGATACCACCATCGCGACGATCACCTCCGACAGTTCGCCCTTGTTGACTGCGGTGGGGGTGGGGCAGGCAACACTGACTGCAACCGTGGGGAGCGTGACGGGGCAGACCACCGTCAACGTCCTGAGCGGCACTTCGCTCCCGGCGGGCACCTTGCTATGGTCGGCGCCTCCGCCAGCCGGCTACACAGTCGGGCAGATATTGCAAGCTGCACCTTCGATGGGGACGCCCGACATCTATACGGTAGCCTGGGCGAGCGGAAGTTGCATGGTCACGGGCTTTACGGGAGGGGGGCCGTCATTATGGACAACACCGCTTTGCGGTACGGGAACTCCCGACGGGAGCGGCGGGCTCCTGTTGGCCACTGAGAACCAAATTGTAGACTTAGATGGGCAAACCGGCACGCCCGTGTGGACGACGGCTGTCCCGGTGGGTTCGTCGCAGCTCACCGTCGGCCAGGACGGGACGATCTACTACACTGGCACATATGACACAAGTACTGGCGCATGGGGGCTGGTCGCGCTGGCGGCGGACACAGGCATTGCCAAGCTGCTATATACGCCACCACAAGGTATCGAAGAATTTAAATCCTGCAACGGCAATATCGCCGATTACCCTTGGGGTGTCGAGTACCTGAGTCAGCCCGTCATCGGTCCGGACGGCACGCTTTTCGCTGGCATTATGGTAGGCAACCTGTTACAGGATAACTCGTATGACAACTGTAAGAGCTATACTATTACCGAAGATCAGCAACTCTCCCTCCTCCAAATCGCACCGGGCGGTTCCCCCACGGTAACACTTTTCAAGGACGATCAAACACAATATTCTGGGGCGTTTCCACAGGATCAGATCGAGGTTGTTATTCCTGACGGCCAGGGAGGCGCCTTGGTCGGGTGGTCTATTTCGACGGGGGGGCAGCAATACCAAGGGCACGTCACTGACGTTACGAATTCTGGCTCGAGCGATTTCAGCATTTCCGGCCAGCCCTACGAAATGGTGCTGGGAGAGAACGGATTGGCATTTGCTAATAATGGCGGTACGATAACCGCATTTAACATAACGACTGGTTCATCCGTCTGGACATATCAAGCGCCTGCAGGAAACGGTCTGTCCATTGTGGAGGCCACTCATGGAGGTGGTATCACGATCAACGATTCCAATGCTGGCGTCATCCAGTTTGACGCAAGCGGTAGTGTCTCCAGCAGTGGGGGCGTCTCATTCCTCCAAGGTGCGCAACCCCTTGACATTGGCAGTTGGATATCGAATGACCCCGGGTTGCCCGCCTTACTCTGGAGCCCCAACGGTGCGAACGGAATTCTAACACTCCTTGCTCAGTCCGTATTTCCAATGGTTAGTGGAAACGCCCAAGGCCAACATATTCCTCCTTTCTGTCAGAGAAAGAACAGCAATTGCGCCCTCGCCCCCAACCAGGATACGACCTTCACGAATCCACTTTGGTCAGTTAAAGAGAGGGACGTCACGTACAATCTCTTCTCGCTCCAGAATGGAACTCTGCTGCCTACGTGGGGTAATGCGGTGGGTAGTGGGCAAGCCCTAGGAATCAAAATAGAGGTCATGGAAACGAGTGAGAATCCTAACGGCGTCAGTAACATCCGGATATGCGATTGGAAGTCGCCTTTGACGCAATGCGAAATGTCAGGGTCGTACACTGACCGTTACACCGAGGGCAGCAGCAATGGGACTGATACGGTCCTGCAGCAGTTCTTTGTTGATCGTGGCCAAGTCCAGGTCTTCTGGCCGACAGATGGTTTTAACAGTCAAGGATTCCCAATACAGACTTGGTATGGTGCGTGGAATCAGAATGCAACCATAACCAATAATTCGGTGATTATCCAACAAAACAACCCCAACATGCAGAGGGGAGCAGCTTGTCCGCAGGGGTGCAGCCTGATACAAGCGAACAATACGCCATGACGAAGACCCTGCTACGACGGATCTTTCTGCTGACAGCGACGCTGGCGGTGATCGTGATTGTCTGCTACGGCGCGGCCCTGGCCTACCTCGCCTACGAGTCCAGGCGGGCGAGCCGGATGTTGCAGGAGTTGGCCTCTGTGAACATCGGAGATAATCAGGCTTCGGCGGTTCCGCTATTGCAGAAGTATGGAGGCTTTCGATCGGCGCCGCAGTTCCGGTCGCGACTTGATGACTTCGACTATCAATATTATTCTGAATTCGATCCTTTGCTTCTCAATCAAGCGGCTCACCCGAGTAAGTTCGCCAGCGTGATACGTATGGCCGCAACTAGAATCTACCCAAGGCTGAGAAGAGCGATGGGTCTCCGACGGTGGCATGTGCTCGGCTTCATAAGCGTCAAACAGGGTCGCGTGAAAGATGTTACCGGCAGTGTGCTGGTGGAAGGCAGGCATGAGACGTTGGGGGGCATTTGGCATCACGTCGAGACGATTCCTGCGGACGAAATCGAGCTTTTTGTGACCCGACCTGGCATCGATTGGCCGCAGATGAATCGTTACTTGATTGGATGGCGTCGCCTATTTCGTGACTTCGACTTCCCGGGGGAAGCGGCTGAGATCTGGATCACGCCTTCTGCAACACCGGACGAAAAGCGGTCTGCTCACCAGTTCATGTTTCAATGCTTGACGTCACGCTCGGGGTGCCGGACCGTATGCGACCTCGTTCCCGCCGGAGTGGAATACGCCAACAGCAGGCCAGCGTTGAAGGAACAAAATGGGACCTGTGTTGTTTCCCAACTAGACAGTTGGTAGGAAACCGGGGACAGCGAGCGTAGCGCAGACCTCCGCCTTTGAGGTCTGCGGTTCTTCCCTAGACTCGCGCTGCCAAACCCGCAGGCAGGTGTGGGTCTTTGAGATTTGCGCTTTTGCCAAGGAAGAACCGCGGACCCCAAAAACGGGGGTCCGCGCTACACGACTCGCTCCTAAATCCTGATTCCTAAAGCCTAAATCCTGCTAAGGTGGCGCGCATAAAGGGTGGCGTAAGTGACCATCGAATCGGCGTTCGGCAGGCTGGCGCAGGGCGAGCGCAGCCCTGCGCTTTAGTGTGGATCAAGCGGGCCGGTCCATGGTCAAGACGGACGAATCGTGCCGATAATTGAATCGGAAGCGGGACGTGGCCGGGCTCGAAATCGCGCTCAGAGGTCGGAAACATCGGCGGGCATGGTCAGTGACGTGAATCGGAGAGCTGGGCTCGCTCTGCGGCACCCGGCCGAGGAGCTATTTCCACGAACGCCATTTGGGACAATTATGAGCCCGGGGGCAAACAGAACCCTGGGAAACAGCTAGAGCAATCTCTCACTCTCACTTTCCCGTCCCGGTCAGTTGCGAAGTCTGCGGGCTATTGTCGGCGCTATCGCTGACGCTCAGCGTTCCGGTCCGGGTGCCTTTCGCTGTCGGTTTGAACACTACGTTGACAGTGCACTTGCCTTTCGACGCCAAGGTTGTGGTGCAGGTTGTCGAGGAGACGGCAAAGTCGCCGGAGGTTGAGATGGCGACGTTGTTAAGCGTTGCGTTCAAATTGCTGGTTAACGTAAACGCCTTGGCGGCGCTCGTGGTACCGACGGTCTGGCTGGAATAAGTAGCTCTGGTGGGAGTCAGCGTTACGGGAGTCGTGCCCGTCCCCGTCAGTGCGGCCGTTTGCGGGGAGTTCGCAGCGGAGTCAGATATGCTCAAGGTGGCGTTGTCAGCGCCGATGATAGAGGGCGTGAACGTGACTGTGATCGTGCATGTTTGTTCCGCGCCGATCGAACTTCCGCAGGGGTTGGTTTGGGAGTAGTCATTGCTACCGGTGATGCCGATACTGATGTTGGTCAATGCGACGGTCTGATTGTTCGTCAACGTGATTGCTTTGCCAGCGCTGGTCGTGCCCTCAACCACGTTGCCAAAGCCCACGCTGGGGGGCATCAGCGTGGCGGGGAGCACGCCAGTCCCGGTCAGGCGGGTCGTCTGTGGGCTGTTGGTTCCATTGTCGTTCACGTTGAGGGCGGCGCCCTCTGCACCCAAAGTGCTGGGTGTGAAGGTCACACTGATGGTGCATTTCGCTCCGGGCGCCAGAGTCGCCGGGCAGGTGTTGGTTTCAGCAAAGTCGCCCGCATTGGCGCCGGTGATGGCGATGCTCGATATGATCAGGTTCGCATTGCCGTGACTTGTGAGCGTGACCTTTCTGGCTGTGCTCGTCGTGCTGATCACCTGACTGCCCATGGACAGAGAAACCGGCGATAAACTGGCTGCAGAATACGGGGCGGTTCCAGCGAGTGAAACGGTCTGCTGGCTCCCGCCTACAGCGTTGCTGTTGTCCGTGATGGTCAGCGTACCGATCCGGCTACCGGCCTGCGTGGGCGTGAAGGTCACGCTGATTGTGCAACTGCCGCCTGCAGCGATGGAGCCTCCGCAATTGTTGGTTTGGGCAAAGTCCCCCGAGGTACCGATGCCGGGGATAGCGAGTGGTGCATTACCGGTATTGTATAGAGTCACGGTCTGCGGCGGACTGCTGGTGCCCACAACCTGGTGACCAAAGGTGAGAATGAGGGGTGAGACGTTGGCAATGGGGGATACTGGCAGCAGCCTGAAGACCGTGCCGCCGAAGACCCCGTTGCCGTAATAGGCCCCGCCATATCCCGTTGTCCCGTAGAAATTTCCGTCGCTGGCCTGGATCACGCCTCCTATGGGGCCGAACCCGTCCGCGCAGCCACTTTGCGAGCAAAAACGGTAGAGCGTTGTGAATGTGCCGCTCGGGGTGATTTGGAAAATTGTGCCGTTGTAGCCACTACATCCTATTGTCCCGTAAAAGTTGCCGTCGCTGCCCTGGACCAGCGCACTCGAAGGGTATACCCCGTCCGTGCACCCGCTTTGCGAGCAAAAACCGTAAAGCGTGGACAGCGTTCCGCTGGGAGTGATCTGGAATATCGTGCCCCGGTCGCTGGCCCCGCCACTGTACGTTGTCCCGTAGAAGTTTCCGTCGCTCGCCTGGACCAGCGCTGCAGAGGGGCTGGCCCCGTCCGTGCAGCCGCTCTGCGAGCAAAAGCTGTAAAGCGTAGTCAGCGTGCCGGTCGGGGTGATTTTGAAGACCGTGCCGCCGCCGTAGGCCCCGCCGGAGCACGTCGTGCCATAGAAGTCTCCGTCGCTGCCCTGGACCAGAGCGGCGATGGGGCTATAGCCATCCGTGCAGCCGCCCCCCTGCGAGCAAAAGCTATAGAGCGTAGTCAGCGTGCCGGTCGCGGTGATTCTGAAGACCGCACCCTCTTCGTAGGCCCCGCCCAAACCTGTTGTCCCATAGAAATTGCCGTCCCTGCCCTCGACCAGCCCCGCATCGGGTTGATAGCCGTCCGTCCAGAGGGTTCGCGAGCCAAAGCTGTAAAGCGTAGTCAGCGTGCCGGTCGGGGTGATTTTGAAGACCGTGCCCTCTTGGTTGACGCCGCCGAAAACCGTTGTTCCGTAGAAGTTCCCGTCGCTGCCCAGGACTAGCCCCGCATTTGGGTTGGCCCCATCCGTACATAGGCTTTGCGAGCAAAAGCTATAGAGCGTGGTCAGCGTACCGGTGGGGGTGATCTTGAAGACCGTCCCATTACCGAGCCCGTTGGCCCCGGGGTTGGCACCGCCAAAGTACGTTGTCCCGTAGAAGTTGCCGTCGCTGCCTTGGGCCAGCGCCGCTCTGGAGTATTGCCCGTCCGCGCAGTCGCTCTCGGAGCAAAAGCTGTAAAGAGTGGTGAACGTCTGCGCCTGCGCACGGGGGGCCGCAGCTAGTGCTAAGCCAATCGCTACGAACACGGCCACAGCAATGGCTGCGCCGCGTGAGTGCATTATCGAAAATCGACCTTCTGATGCGTTCGTCATGACTGTCCTCCTTTGCTGAAAGCATCGGAGTGAACACCATGCTGATGGTGTAGGGGAAATTCGCTGCCACACTGCGGGAACTGCACCTGCGCGTCGCTCTGGCCGCGGTTGATTTCGAAGCTGAGAGGGAGTTTGCCGTAGCTGGCTTGCAGCTTCGGTTGAACACCTACTGGAGATGCCGAAATCCGATGAGTAGGAAATGTGGGGCTGGAGAGTCGGAACTCGGGATGCGTGGTGATTATGCCGGCTGTGGCAAATGATAGGGCAGCTATGCCGCAGTAAACTAAACAACGCCTCCTCGACGTTCGCAGTGGGCTGGGAACGGTGGGGCCTGGGAACATACGCACCTCCACCAAGGGACGAGTCTCAGTTACCTGCTACGAGTGTGTTCTCCGACCATGGGATTGTCAAGAGCAGAAGGAACACCTGGACGAATCCTCCCCGATTGCACGGCGGATCACTAAGACTTTTCCCGCCCACGAAATTAAAGATGTGATTGGCAGGCTGGCGCAGGGCGAGCGCAGCCCTGCGATTTAGTGGGGATCAAGCGGGCCGGTCCCTGGTCAAGACGGACAAATCGTGCCGATAATTGAATCGGAAGCGGGACGTGGCCGGGCTCGAAATCGCGCTCCGAGGTCGGAAACATCGGCGGGCATGGTCAGTGACGTGAATCGCAGCGCTGGGCTCGCTCTGCGCCAGCCGGCCATTCCTGGCGCGTGCCTAGCCAACAAGTCGGATGCCGAAGCACCTTGCCGTCGCGCCCGTGCATTTGCTATGATTCCGACCGCGGAGTGCGGAGGCTGAGGAATGGTCTGGAGCGGCAAGGGGTTCTGGGCGATCCCCATCATCATTTTCTGTGTAGTGGGCGGGTTTCTGGCGTGGCCTTCGGTCGCCGGCAATGGACAAGAGGGCTACTACGTCACTCACAACGCGCTGCCGCCGTTGGGCGTGGGCTGGCTCTTAGCGGGCGTTGTCCTCTATCTCCTCGGCAAGCGTCTGAACCGGGCCAGTAGCCGTTTGATCATTGATCCAACAACGGGGCGCGAGATGGCCGAGCGGCCCAATCATCACGCTTTCTATTTGCCCGTGGAATACTGGGGCGTGCTCTCTCTCCTAATGGGATTGGTAACCCTGGCGGAGTCCTTCTTCTAGAGGAGCTGGCTGCGCGTGAGAATCAAATACTACAAGCCGATCATTCTTCGAACGCTTCGCACCTTTCGCGCGCCGAACCCCTGGAACCAAGGCCAAGCCGCCGACTGGAGTCTCAACGAGTACGCGCTCGCGGCGGTCGGAAGCGCCATGGGAATCGAGCTCGACGGAACCAAGCCCAGCACCATCCACCCGACCCGGTTGCTGGGAATACAATCCCGACCTAACGGCCGCCATCATCTTTTGCCGCGATCGTTGGCTACGCTGTCCCAAAAACAGCAGGCGCCCGACGACCAGCTCCCGGCATTGTTGCGGGAGATGGAGCCCACCTTGCAGGCGGTGGATTTTAAACACCCGAACGATGTTTTTTTCTGGTTTGCGGGAATCTTATCGACCGCGGGAGCCCTGATGATCGCCGGAGTCTCGATCTGGGCGGCATCGCAGCAACTGATGGGCAAAGCGGGGCTTAAGGTGATGCTGTTGTTCTTCGTCTTCTTCGGATTCCTGGGCGCGGCTGCGGTCCGGAGGGTGCTACGGTCGCGGCTGCGGTCGAAGCAGCAACAGAGCGAGCTGCTGGTCAAACTTACCGGGGTCCGGGCGGCGCAAGGGGATGCACCTTTACGGACCAAAGGCCCACCTGGGAGAAGCGGGTAGATTCTCTCTTAAATATCAAGAGGTTTTTCTTTCTGGAAAGCGGCGTAGCGCAGAGTTATTTTTCTTCGAGAAAAATTACTCTGCGGTACGCCATATTACGCCATGGCAGGCTGGCGCAGGGCGAGCGCAGCCCTGCGATTTAGTGTGGATCAAGCGGGCCGGTCCATGGTCAAGACGGACGAATCGTGCCGATAAATGAATCGGAAGCTGGACGTGGCCGGGCTCGAAATCGCGGGGAGAAATGGTGTCAGGAACCATTTCTCGGGCGCCCCGGTCGACAAACGTGAGAACCGACCGCTAAACAGAGACAAGGCCAGTGTGGGCAGTGTCCATTCCCCGTGGCGATTTATCGTGGGGTTGAGGATATCTCACGGAAATGGCGCTGTTGGATCCGTGCCAGGTAGCTCCGCATTTAGGAAACGAAGCCGCCAAAATCGCAGGTTGGAGTGTTGCTACCGGGAGTGCGGGTGCATTTTTGACCTATCTGGGAGGGAATTCAAAATAGAAGTTCCGGCATGGTAGGTGTAAAATAGAAGTCGCGTAGACGAGCGTCTCGGGCAGGAGGTGGGCGATGAAAACCGCGCGACATCGCACGCTCATCCTTTTGGGATTCAGGTCAGCAATTCTGCTTGTCACAGTATTTTGTTCGGGGCAAGACGCGGCCGACGGAATCGCGCCCCTCGGTGATTTAGCCCGTCAAATGCAAGCGGAACGGGCGAGAAGAATATCAGTCCCCACTCGGGTGTACACCAACGACGACTTCTCCCCTTTTGCATCCCCCGTGACAGGGACCGGGGAATCTACGCCGGAATCGACCCACAAGCAATCTGCGAACCAGAAAGTCCCCGCCGCGCTCACGAAAAATCACGCCACCCGTGATAACGGCGAGGAATATTTTCGCGCCACGATGCGCCAGCTTCGAAGTAAACTCGCGGACGATCAGAAGACGCTTAAGGACACACTGAAAACGATCAGGGACAGGTGGGATCCCACGGGATTCTACACTGGCCTGGAGACACCCGCCGACAGGCTCAGTTATCACGTGCCCTTTCATGGAGACGAGTTCTTCCAATATCAGAAGCTCAACACGACGAAAGAGTCAATAGCGGCGGATGAAAAGGCCATATCCGACCTTGAAGACCAGTGTCGCCGCACCGCCTGCTCTCCCGAGTGGTTGCGGTGATGGCTAGCTTCCATTGTCAGTCCGGCGGTAACTTCGCCTTCCATGATTCCCCCCCTCGACATATGGATACAGCATTTGCTTCTGTTGTGCGCCAAATGGTAGCAAATACTGCATCTATATCATACAGATCTGCGCGAACGCAGGATAACCCCTTAGAAGGTAGCTGACTGTTTACCAAATTAAATCGTAGCCCGCTGGCCAACTCGGCAGGCTGGCGCATCAGGGCAAGCGCAGCCCTGCGATTTAGGGCGGGTTAAGCAAGCCTGTCCAGGGTCAAGACGGAATTCGTCGGCCGATGACGCCGCCTACCTGAGTTAAGCAGGTTTTCCCATCCTCGACGCAACCCAGGTGAAGAGCCGCTCAACCTGCTTTGCTAGGCTCGCCGCTTCCGTCTGTGAGAACATGCGCTCCTCATATTTCACCTGATTCTTCTTTGTCAGGATGATCCCCAGGCGATTGGCTTGATGTCGAGCTTCCTCATGCTCCAAAAACGAAACATATGATTCGTTTTCAGAGCATGGCAGAAATTCTCCTCCGCGGCCTGTTCCCGTTAGGGACTGGCGCCTCCTATATCCTGAATCCTAAATCCTAAATCCTGCTAGAATGACGTGCGTATTGGCGGCGCAAAACACATCACATCCGCGTTCGGAGCGCGCGGGAGAAGCGGGGCACCATGCAACGACGAACATTCTTTGCCACGGCGGCGGCAGCGGGCGCGAGCTTGGCGGTAAACCCCCTCGGAGCTGCCAAGGATTGGAGTCTTCCCAAAATCGTCAAGTATCCCGACCCGGCGATTGAAATCCTCCATCCGAGTTTCGCCCAATACCGGCAGGGCAATGCCGCCATCGAGCGGCTCTACACCGGTGCGCGTTGGGCGGAAGGCCCGGTGTGGTTTGGCGACGGGCGTTACCTGCTTTTCAGCGATATTCCCAACAACCGCATGATGCGCTGGGCGGAAGAAACCGGCGAAGTGAGCGTTTTCCGTTCTCCCTCCAACTATTCGAACGGCAACACGCGCGACAAGCAAGGGCGGTTGATCACCTGCGAGCACGACTCGCGCCGCGTGACCCGCACCGAACTCGACGGCACGATTACCGTGCTCATGGATCACTACCAGGGCAAGCTGTTCAACGCCCCCAACGATGTGGTGGTGCACTCGAACGGCAGCATATGGTTCAGCGATCCCGGCTACGGGATCTTGAGCAATTACGAAGGCCACAAAGCGCCGTTCGAGCTTCCTGCCAATGTCTATCGGCTCGATCCCAAAACCCGCGAAGCCACGGTGGTGGTGGGTGACATGCGCCGGCCCAACGGCCTGTGCTTTTCGCCCGACGAGAAACTCCTCTACATCTGCGACACGGGCGTGACCGATGGCCCCGAGTATCCGCATAACATCCGCGTTTACGATGTGGTGGACGGCGCGCGCCTGGCCCATGGCCGCGTCTTTGTGGAGATGGGCGCGGGCCTTGCCGACGGCATTCGCTGCGACGTGGACGGCAACGTCTGGGCGGGCGCGGGTTGGGCTGCCGGGGATGCCGCTGAAAAAGAGGACTTCAACGGCGTCCACATCATCTCGCCCGCCGGCCAACTGATCGGCAAAATTCATCTGCCGGAAATCTGTGCCAACATCTGTTTTGGCGGCGCCAAGCGTGACCGCCTGTTTATGGCCGCGAGTACGTCGCTCTATTCGCTCTATGTCGGAACTACGGGCGCGCTGAGGCCATAGCAAAAAGTCATCAGTCATCAGTTTTCAGTCGTCAGTAAAAACAAAAGTCATCAGTTTTCAGTTTTCAGTAAAACCCCCTCGCGGAATGGCTTTTACTGACAACTGACGACTGACAACTGATGACTGACCACTGACGACTGTCCCGTCAGAACGAATACCCGATACCGGTGGAGAAGGTGATGTTATTTTTATGATTTCCCGCCGGGGGGTTGCTGAGGTAGAGATCGATGACGCCCGTATTGAGTGCGAGCCGGTTGTTGAGCCTGATGGATAGGGCGGTGCTGGTGTCAAAGCGGTACTCTCCCCCCTGCGAGAAGTTGGGATAGAAGCTCAAGCTGTGGTCGAGTCGTATGCGCTTGGTGAATTGCTCGCCGATTTTTTCTCCCACCAATCCGCTGGCGCTCTGCTCAAAAGCGCCGGTAAAGAATTTTTCGTGTTGAAAGGTCAGACCGCCAATCAGGCTGATGGTCGTGCGTGAATTCTGTATGACGTCTTTACCAAAGCCCCCACCATAGGTCTGTCGCAGGTACAAAGCCTCGGTCGAGATATGATCGAGCTGACCCAAGCCGAATACAAAGTCGTGCTGCGTGAAGAGGTAGTCTTCCCGCACGCTGGTGCTGACGGTGCGAGAGGTGACGGTGTTGCCCGTTTCATCAGCGTGCGAGAGGAGCGTGGTAAAGCCAAAGTTGGTGCGCGTATGGGCCTGGAAGATGGGCGCCGCCGGGCGCTCGCGCACCGCAGCGACCGTGGTCGTGAAGGTGCTGGTCTGCTGGTTGCCGTGCTGGATGCTTTCTCCCAGGCTGGCATTGCCCTTCCAAGCCTGCCAGGGTTCGGGCCTTACCACCACCAGACTCTGGTAAGTATCTGCCGGCATGATGGTGTCCACTTTCGCGGCGGGGATGGTCTGCGCCTGGCCATTCGCCTTCACCTGCCAATCGCCGGACGGCGTGAGTTCCAGCGTCCCTTGCACCGGCTCCTTCCCTTTGATGATCACGGCAACAGGTTTAACCACGGAATAGGTCGCCACCTTGGCCATGGGGATCGTCAAATTCCCTAAGATGTCGGATTTCAGTTGCAGGGTTCCACCCTTGATCGTAACCAGTGTGCCCGTCACCCGGTCTCCGTTCTTGAGGGTCACAACGTCAGCATACCCACTGCTGGCAAGCCAAAGGAGCGTCAACAGACAGGTCAAGATCAGTTTCAAATTGCACCTCCGAAAGCTACAAAATCTTTCCTCTTTACCGCAGCGTAACATGGCGAAAAAATTCTTGCCACTGATGGAAACGTTTCTTTCGCAGCGTTTCAGACGGCTCGATGAAAATATCTCGGTGTGGTGAGAAATACTGAAGGAGCCTGTTCCCTCCGATGTTCGGCGGGCTTGACTCGTACGCTAACAGGCCGTCTAATGAATCTCGAGTCTCGAAAGACTGTAAATGTTATGCGGGCGGATCGTTTCTACCAACTCCTGAACCTCAACCGGGTGGTGCGCAGCCACCGCGTGAAATTTGCGGGGCTGCTGGGGCTATACTGGCTTCGCCAGCGGCACCTATGGCTGCGCTTTGATCCCGTGATGTCGTGCAATCTGCGCTGCCAGATGTGCTACTTCAGCGACCCGAGTTTTACCAAGAAAAATACCGGCCGCTTCAACCCTACCGAGATCGAGCGCCTTGCCGAAGTCTTTTTCCCCTGGGCTGTGCAATTGTACCTCGGCTGCGGGACGGAGCCCACTACCTACAGAGGATTCGTGGATATCGTCGCGCTGGGCAAGAAATACAAGGTGCCGATGGTCGGCATGGTGACGAATGGCCAATTGCTGACGCCGGAGCATCTCGAAAAACTGGTGGATCTGGGGCTTGATGAGCTGACACTTTCCACCCACGGCGTCGCGCGCGAGACTTACGAGCGCATGATGCGCCGGGCTTCCTTCGATAAATTCATCGAGGTCCTGGACCAACTGGAAGCTATCAAAAAGCGCCGGGGCGCCACGCGCCCGCAATTGCGCCTGAATTACACCGTCAACGCGCAAAATCTGGAGGAACTGGCCGGGTTTTTTGACGTGTACGGAAAGTACACGCTCCGCACTTTGCAGGTCCGCCCCATCGTCGACCTGGGGAATACCGAGTGCACTGAGAAGGATATGACGCCCCACGTGGCGCGGTACAACCAGATTCTTGGGGCCATTGAGCGGACGTGCCGGGAAAAGGGAATTCGCCTGCTTGCCAACTATGAGGACGTGACGTACGAAAAAAAGACCACACGCGCGGCCCTCGCGCCCGAGGTTGTGGTTTACCTCAGCCCCCAGGATCTCTCCAGGCCGGGATTCGACTGGCGGCACGAATCCTACCTGGACTATTGCCGCCGCACCCGGTGGTCCAGAACCCTTCTCAAGAAAGTTTTTACCAGCGCCGCCCAGCTTGAGGCGCCCTCACCCTACCTCTCCTACAAGGTTATCGACCAGTAACCGTTTGCCGGCGCTGAGGGATTGGCGCTGGCCCCGGTATTGGGGTCCGGGGGTTTTTCTTTGGAAAAAGCCGCAGATTTCAAAGACGGAGACCTGTCCTACGGGTTCTGGGTGGCGGCAGGACGTCGCTTGGGTGGCTGCTGTTCGCCCAACATGGTGTATATTTCCTTCGTTGGACAAGGACTTGCCCGGCATTTGCCCAACCAGGAACCGCACTTGAAGAAGAGTTTGTTTCAGCATTGGCCGCTCTACGCCGCAGTTTCGAGTCTCCTCCTGATCATGTCCGTGATCTTGGGCGTGTCCATCAGCCACAACCAGGGGCATCTGGTGTACGCGCTGGACGACCCTTACATCCACATGGCGATGGCCCGGAATTTCTCGCAGTATGGCGTTTGGGGCGCGACGCGCTATGGCTTCACGTCCTCCTCGTCTTCACCTTTGTGGACGCTCCTTTTGAGTCTCACCTATTACCTTTTCGGTGTGGGCCAGATCGTGCCCCTGCTCTGGAACCTTCTTTTCACCCTGCTGGATTTGTTGGCCGCGTACGCCATCCTAGGGTGGTACAAAGTGCCGCCGGTGGCCAAGTTCATCGCGCTCCTGGGCTTGATCCTGCTCATCCCGTTGCCCGCGCTTATCCTGTGCGGCATGGAGCCGCCGCTGCAAATCCTGATTTCGTTGTTCACGGTGTTTTTTGCCGCGCGATTGATCAGTGGTGAGTCACCCGGCTCCGCCGGCGGGGATTCGGTCCGGCTGTTAATTCTGGCGCCGCTGGTCACCGGCGTACGATTTGAAGGCATGTTCCTGATCATCGCCATCGGCGCAATCTTGCTGATACTCAAGCGGTGGTCCTATGCCTTGGTTTTCGGCGCCTTGGGATTTCTCCCCGTGCTCGTCTCCGGAATCATTTCCGTGTCGAAGGGGTGGTTTTGGCTTCCCAACTCGGTGCTGCTCAAGGCAACCTCGCCGGACTTCAGTTCGCCAGGCAGATTGATACTCTCATTGTGTTATCCCATCATTGAGAATACTCGCATGGCCCTGCATGTGCCGGCGCTGCTGATCGCCGTGCTCCTGGTTTATATCGCCGCCAGCGGGAAGGGAAGCGGCGCGCGCGAAAGCCGGCAAGTGATGGGAACAATTTTGCTCCTGGTGGGGCTTGCGCACTTGGAGTTCGTGCGGCCCACCCTGCTGTACCGCTATGACGCCTACCTGACGACGCTGTGCATTCTGCTCCTGGCCATGCAAATTCCCGTAGTTGTGCCGCATTGGCCCCCCCTGCTTCCGTTGTCCGCCTGGGCAGTTCCCAGGAATGCCGCCGCGGGAGTGCTGGTCCTGGCGCTCGCATTCCCCTTGGGGATGGAAGGTGGGCTATTGCTCTGGCAGGTACCGCAATGCACCACGAACATCTTCGAACAGCAGTACCAAATGGGTTTATTTGTCCGGAAGTATTACCAGGGCTCAAGCGCCGCGCTCAATGACATCGGCGCCGTCAACTTCCTGGCCGATATCCATTGCCTGGATTTGTGGGGGCTGGCCAGTCTCGAAGTCGCGCAGGCACGGCGCAACCACCGCTATCAGCTCGGCGAAGTCGCGAGCTTTTCCCAACAAGGCCAAGTCAGAATGGCCATCATCTACGACGCGTGGTTCGTCGGCCTTGTGCCACCGGATTGGGTTCGGGTGGGGACGTGGACGATCAGGAATAATCTGGTCGCAGGCAACGATACGGTCTCTTTCTACGCGGCGGACCCCGCCGAAGCCACCCATCTCACACAATGCCTGCGGGATTTCTCTGCGCAATTGCCGGGTGACGTCATCCAGCGTGGCCCCTACCTCTCGTGGGGAAACGACGGCGCAAAGCCCTAAGCGGATTGCGCCGCACATCTGCACAGCGAGATGGCAGTGCTTTGGGGGGGAATAATTAGTTCCCCATCTCGTTCTCCACCACCTGACCGTCCTTCATCACGAACGGCATATGTTCGCGGACGGTGACATCTGAGGCGGGATCATTGGAGACGGCGATCGGTGACCGCCGCCAGCGAACGGCCGGCTGATCCACTGCCGGGCGTCTGTGATACCATAACTGCCAAAGTATTGTTCAGGGAGGGTGCGATGGACCTAGAAGGAAAACGAATTGCCGTTTTGGCGGCGGATCTTTACCAGGAAATGGAAATTTGGTATCCACTTCTGCGCTTTCGCGAGGAAGGAGCGGAGACGGTGGCGGTGGGGGCGGAAGCAGGGAAAACCTACTCCAGCAAGAAGGGCTACCCGGTGGTCGCGGACCAGTCGATTGCCGACGTTCACGCCAAGGATTTCGACGCGGTAGTGATTCCCGGCGGGTGGGCGCCTGACACCTTGCGGCAGGACGAGCGCATGCTGAACTTCGTGCGGGAGATGGACAGGGCCGGGAAAATTGTCGCGGCGATTTGCCACGCTGGCTGGGTGCTGTGCTCGGCGGACATCCTGCGCGGCCGCAAAGCCACCTGCTTCAAGGCCATCAAGGACGACATGATTCATGCCGGAGCGCAGTATGTGGATGAAGAGGTGGTGGTAGACGGGAATCTCATTACCTCGCGCATGCCAACGGATTTGCCAGCGTTTTGCCGGGAGGTTGCGAAGGCACTCAAGACCCAAGTGGTGGCTCGCCATGCCGCAAAGGCGTGAGGCGAAAACAGTTGTCAGTCGTCAGTCATCAGTTGTCAGTAAAAAACAAAAGTCGTCAGTCATCGCTTTTCAGTTGTCAGTAAAACCCCCGCGCGGAGTGGCTTTTACTGAAAACTGACAACTGACGACTGTCTGGACCTTAATCGCAATTTTCACCGTAATGTCATCTTCATGAAATCTGTATCGAGGAGGAATGATGAGACGATATATGAAGGTCTTCTTGTTTTTCGTGGCGGCGCTCGTGTGGGTCATCGGGAGCGGTCCCGGCTACGCATGGGGCAAAACCCCGAAGAGCGGCAAGCTGCTCTACATGATGCTGAGCAAAGGCTATCATCACCATAGCGTCGAGCCTTCGGAGCCGATTTTGAAGGAGATGGGAGAGAAGTCAGGCGCCTTTCAGGTTACCGTCACGCAGGACGTGGGCGCGTT
>Ga0181539_1001467_pt1 | contig 25837 bp, 16 predicted proteins | sample PEATcosm2014_Bin_46_FD_119767 | JGI IMG/M metagenome (GOLD analysis project Ga0181539, IMG submission 119767) | Peatland microbial communities from MTU Mesocosm Facility, Houghton, MI, USA - PEATcosm2014_Bin23_60_metaG | ecosystem: Environmental > Terrestrial > Soil > Wetlands > Peat | place... | reverse complement strand
GGAGAACACATCTGCCACGGCCAATACCCTTTTTTCAGCGCGGCGAATCACTTCCACCGTTTCTCCGGTCAGAACATTGTTAAAGATATTGCCTGAGATTTCATCCGGGAGCAAAATACCGGTCTTTGCCCACACCTTTTCTCCAAATGGAGCTTCAACGGTAAAATGCAAGACTTGAGCCATAAATCTCGGGACAATAACAAGGACAGTTTTATTGTCTCTTTGTCGCGCAAATACGCAGACCTGATCTTTTAATTCTCCCTCTGCAGTCAGTGGTATATAGGCCCCTTCCATAAAGAGCATATGGTTATCTCCCCGATATGCCAGTGCCTTCGCCGTTACATAAAGTTTTACGGTCCCGTCTTCCCACTGTTCGATTAGTTCCTTCAATAGTACTTTTAAATCCGGGCCGTACTTTGCCATATTTTCTTTCAGAGATGTAAGCATTGTCCTCCTGCGGTCGAAATCGACAGGCCTCCGGTTGTCCGGATCACAAAGACTGAAATCCCATATCTCGGTACCCTGATAGAAATCGGGAACGCCCGGACAAGTTATTTTCAGCAATGTCTGCGATAAAGAATTCAGCATCCCGAAATAAGAAATCGTCTTTTGGAAAGGTCTGAACTCCTCAAGAAACTTGTTGTCGGCGCTAAGCGCCAAAATGACATCTATAAAAGATGTCACCGAGTCCTCATAATACGCCTTGGGGTTTATCCAGCTCGTGTTGACTTTAGCCTCCCTTAGCGCCTTTACGACATAGTCCTTGATCCTCTTTTTGAAGGCGTCGTATTCTGTCTCAGCGGGACGGCCAAGCGGCCAGGCGCCAATGAGTGTCTGGTAGAGAAGACACTCTTCATTACGGTCGGGCACATCCTGTCTTTCAACGCCAGTCTTTTTTATCTTGTTGAGATAACTCCATCTCGTGAGACATCCTCTCCATTTGTCAGGAATCTCAGAGAGGATATTTATCCTCGCCCTTACGTCTTCGCTGCGTTTGGAGTCGTGGGTGGAAGTGGTGATGAGCGAGTGGGGCCAGAACTTGAGCCTGTCCCGATTTTGCCCGTGAAATGCCTCCAGTGACAGACCGAACCTGTCGGGACTTCCGCCGACCTCGTTCAGCGATACGAGACGGTTATACACGTAAAAGGCCGTGTCTTCGACCCCCTTTGCCATGACAGGCGATGTGATCTGCTGGAATTTCATCACGAAATCGAGCCACTCCTTTTTGTCATCCTCGCTGAAGTCCACGGGGAATTTGAGCAAAAGTACAGCGCCGACAAAATCGAATATTAATACGCTGATAGCAGGATTTTTTCTTTTTGCCTTAGATACCGCGGTCTCTATATGCTGACGGTCTCTGTCATTAATGGTCCATGAATTTATATAAGTCCTGTAGACCGGGAAAAAGGCGATGATCTCGGTTATCGCTCTCGTGAGGCTGTTCAAAGTAAAATCCCGGGTATGCCTGTTCTTTTCAGTGATATTGTTCAGGTAATGACCGAGGGTGTTTATCTCACCTGACATAGCCACTTGTGCCACAAGCTTCTTCTTTTCATACACCACGTCGGAAAAATGGTTTTTGTTCCCCGCGAACTTTGCATAGAGGTTTTCGAAAATCTTCGCATTTTTTCTGTCAACAAAGATCCCATTCAGGGAGTTCAAAAAAGCATAACCCGTCGTTCCGAAAATAGCCCAGTCTTCGGGAATTTTGTCCCCCCCCGTAAGGATTTTTTCGCCGATGATATAGAAGGGTCTGTACCGCGGGTAGGATGACAATAGCCTCTGATACCGCCTCAACACTTCCGGGCCTAAATCAGACTGTTCATGATCATCACCTCCCCGGGCTTTTGTGGAGACGAGTCGGCGGAAACATTCACGCTGTAGTTTTTCAAAATACTGTGAGGGGTTGTACAGGCCGTCCGGGTGGTCGACCCTCAACCCGGTGATCTTTTTTTCTGCGATGAGCCTGAATATAAATTTGTGTGTTTCCCTGAAGACGTCCGGCTCTTCAATCCGGATCGCGGCGAGAGCATTGATGTCGAAAAACCTCCGGTAGTTGATCTCTTCATCTGCGACACGCCAGTGTGAGAGTCTCCATACCTGTTTCGCCAGGAGCCTGTCCAGAAGGTTGAAACTCCCGGGGTCGCCCTTCTTGCCGTTAAATATATCCACATTGCCGTCAATGAATTTCTTTATTTCGGAGCTCTCAAGGTACAGGGTTAAAAGACGTTTTTTGATGATCTCTTTTTCGCGATATCGTTCGCCGATTTTTTTCCTGTTTTTCCCCGTAGATTTAGGCAGATGCTTCAGAGCGGTGACTATGCTTAAGAGTTCTGTAAGCTGAGGGGTATCCTTAGTGACAAGATTCCGGTGGTCCTCAATGTGGTACTGGAGCAAGAGGACATAAGTTTCCGGCAGTATCGGAAACTTTATGTCCTGATAGTAGATGAAGAAAGCACCCTCCTCAAAGCGTAACTTCAGTTCCTGACTTTCGAGTATCTTGCCGTATTGGTCTCCAAGAACCGGTACATGCAGTTTGCCGGAGAGTTTTTTAATGACCGGATTCCAATCGATGTCGAAGAAATCAGAATAGGGAGAGCTTTGGCCGTTTTCGAGAACATCCATCCACCAGGGGTTGTCACTTTCGCAGCTCATGTGGTTCGGAACGATATCGAGGATCTGTCCCATTCCGTATTTCCCCATCTCTCGTATAAAGGTATCATATTCTTCTTCCGTTCCCACTTCCGGGTTCAGTGCAGAGGGGTCAACGATATCATATCCGTGAAGGCTTCCTTTTCGTGCCTTGAAGTACGGAGATGCGTAGACATCGCTAATGCCGAGATCGTGGAGATAAGAGACTATCCGTCCCGCATCATTGAATCCGAAGGTGTGATTGAACTGAAGCCTGTAGGTCGAAACAGGTATCCTGGGAAAGGACTTGTCTGTATCCTCCATGCTATACTTCCGGCGATACGGCCAATAGATTGCGGATGCCAGGTCCGCTGACCACGACTGAATAATTCCGGCCCTCCCAGCGCTGGGCCGCTTTCCAGAAGAAGGTGAACTCGATCACTGAACCGTCCGGGTAGTCCTCCGTGGAAAGATCGGCGAACCAAACATCCAGTGCGCTGATATGAGTGGCGTCCGCTTTGTTGGTGTTTGCCCAGTCATTAGTGGACCAGAGGATGGTTGCATCTGCCGCAACGATCAGGCGCAAGATCTGTCCAGGCTGCATACGTCGAATCGAATGACGGGCGCTCCACATTTCGTGCAGATTTTTTACCGGTTTGACAACGTAGCGCTGGAAGGCCGGTTCGACCCGCTCAAAACACACACCGTCGTGAGCACTGCGCACCAGGGAGATATATTCCGCATGCGACCAGCACAGCGGCATGGCCGCACCAGTGGGCAGCCCGCGCCTCATTCCTTTCTCCGGCAGGTCTTCGGCGTCCCACAACTGTTCGCTGATCATGCCACCTTCGTTGGCGAACTTTTCCATCGCGGCAATAAACGGCTTCGGATCGTGCCCGGCAGCAAGTTCGTAATGGCCGCGCTCGCCCGTCAAAATCGGCCAGGAGCGGCCAACGCCCGTACCGTCGAAAGCGCTGCCGTCCTCTTTCTGCCCATAGCCATCGTCATTGTAGCGGCGCCAGCACGGACCTTGCGGCAGATCTCGCTTGAGCAGACGGTCGATGACGGCGATCGAGTCCAGCACTAGAGGATCGTCCGCCTCACGGATGCCCAGCCGCACCAGGTCAAGAAAATCACCACCGACAACGTTCCTTGCTGGATGGAGACCGCCGCTGTTGGCGACGGCGAGCATCGTGGTGTTGGGATCGGCATGCGGATCTGGAGCCTCAGAATCCGTGGGATTGATCCGAATATAGTAACGCCGGAAACCTTCGACCAGTTCACCGGCAGTGGTGACGGTCCATTCTTCAACGTGAGCCGCCAGCCAATCCGCATACTGCAAAATAAAATCCGCTGCGCCAGTATCACGCTGCTGTTTGGCAAACTCCGCGGCACAAACCAGGCCGGCGATCACCCTGGCAAGCGTCGAGGGAGAATAGCCGGCGGTCTCCTCCCAGCGTTCTTGTGCGGTTACAGGTCCCCGCCGGATGAGATAGGCCGCGGCACGGAAAATCATGACGCTCGGATCGAACCGGCCGAGCGTGACGCCTTCGCGATGCAAACGCCACGCCAGCAGGATGGGAGCAGCAATTTCATCCAGTTGCACTCCGGGCCAATACGCATTTCCATTGATCCAGCTATTTTGCGGGAACCTGCCATCCGTCCCCTGAATGGCGGCGAGCCAGATCAAAGCGCGCAGTGGAGTCCCGGTCTGGCCGCTGGCAAGAAGCGCGGTCGCGCTCTGCACCAGGTCGCGTGTCCAGACCAGGTGGTAACCGCCCAGATCATCGTCGCTCTTCGTCTCGCCCCACGGGATGCTCATCGACGCCACTATGGCGCCCTGAAAAGTTTTGTCTTCATGCGCGAGCAGGATGCAGCGGCTCAAGCGATACATGTGACCGCCGTCTGACGTGTGCCCGCTGAAATCAAACTTCGGCTTGACCACCGTGCGTTGCCACTGGCGCACGTAGGCCTCGCGATGAACATCGAACGGCTCTGCCAGCGATTGCAGCAACGCCGCCACTGTGCTCTGACAACTTTCCCCAAAAGCAATGGCTACCGTAAAGTGCTCCCCGCCCTGCGGGAGAATCTCGCCTGTCAGCGCAATGTTGCCATGCCCCGCTGCGCGGAATTCCCACTCCATCTTGAAGTTTTTCATCAAATCCAGCCACCCGTCGCTGGCGCCGACATAACCGATGGACCGCCGCGAAAACCCTCCGCTGCATCCCATGACCAGATGCACACCTTTGCGCTCGGCATGGAGCAGGTTATGACCGCCGATTTCAGAGCACCACCCGGAGTTGCCCGCCCCCTGGCGCGCAATGTGCGGAGCCAACAACGCGTAGAGATGCAACTTGCCGAGCAACGACTCATCAAGCACTTCGAGTTTCGTGTGCATGAGCACTACGGAGCGATGGGGATCGGCGAGGATGTGCTTTATCAACCGGTAGCGCCCGTTGGGGTCTGAATTGGTCAGGCAGCAAAAAACAGAATCCTGTTCCGGATATTCGATACGATGATCCAGGTGGCGCTTTTCCTCGTGGCAAAACGTTTCCCCGTCGCTGATCAGGAATTGAAAATCGCGCGTGTTTGGTTGGTCGACGGTCGGATAGTAGATTTCGTTGACGATGCCATGGCTGAGTGTGAACCAGACCCGGCAACTCGTATGATAGGCGGTCCCGAGACCTTCTTTGGCGCTGGATGTCCAGCGGGGCTTGATTCCGGGTGCGCCGAATGCGACTGAGTTCGCGGGTGGCTTCATATCAGGATATCACCTCATACGTCCTTCTGTGTTTCTTCATCCAGGCGTCCCTCTTTCGAGTTGCGACAGGCTATCATCCACTCTATTACTCTGTCCAGTTTCTATGAAAAATTATAGCACGTAGGTCAACACGCTGCCATTCACCGCCTCGAACAGTCCCGATCTCTCCACCCTTGGGCTGTTAAAAAGACGCATCGCCATCGGACAGAACAACTGCCGGGACCCCCTGCTTCATGAATTCTTTCCTTTCTTCTCGCAATGTCCAATCAATCCGGTAGGCAACGGCCAACTATGTCCCGGGGCAAGCAGACCCTGAACGGCCTGAGGTCCCCAGGCGCCTGCTGCGTAATTGGGGAAATCGCTGGGCGGAGCCACTGCCCAGACATCTATCACTGGCATCAAGAACCGCCAAGCGGCCTCCACCTGATCGACGCGCATGAACAAGGTGGCATCATTCTTCATTACGTCCCAGAGCAATGTTTCATAAGCGTCAGGCGACCGGACGGCGAAGGCGTCCTGGTAATTGAACTGCATCTCCACGGAGCGCAGGTGTATCTTTGGGCCGGGGTGTTTGGCCTGAAAACTAAGCACAATGCCTTCATCGGGCTGGATGGACAGCACCAGTCTCGACGACTGCCAATCTAGAGTGGACTCAACCGGAAACGACTGATGCGGCACGCCGCGAAACTGGATCGTGATTTCCGATGCCTGCTGGACGAGGCGCTTCCCGGTGCGGAGGTAGAAAGGCACGTCCTGCCAGCGCCAGTTGTCGAGGAAAAGCCTGAGCGCGACAAAAGTCTCAGTTTGGGAATCGGGCGACACACCTTCTTCTTCGCGATAGCCAGGTTTTTTTTTGCCTCCGACCCAGCCCCGGCCGTATTGCCCACGGACAACGCATTGATGGACTGCGTCAGGGTGGATAGGACGAACGGCGTGGAGGACGTCCACTTTCTTGTTGCGAATCTCGTCGGCTTCGAAGGAAACCATCGGCTCCATCGCAACCAGACATAGCAGTTGCATCAGGTGATTCTGTACCATGTCGCGCAGGGCTCCGGCATGGTCATAGTAGCCGCCACGATGTCCAACGCCAACCTCTTCGGCCACGGTAATGGTCACGTAGTCCACGTAACGCCGGTTCCAAACGGGCTCGAAGATGGGGTTGGCAAAGCGGAACGCCAGAATGTTCTGCACCGTTTCCTTGCCTAGGTAATGGTCGATACGGAATATCTGGGATTCCTCGAAATTAGCGGCGAGGATGGCATTCAGGGCGCGCGCGGACTCCAGGTCATAGCCGATCGGTTTCTCGACCACAATCCGCGTCCATTCCCGGTCACGCGCCAGTCCGGCCTTGCCGAGGTATTTTGGGATTTCGCCGAACATGCTCGGCGGCGTGGCCATGTAAAAGATGCGGTGGACCTTGGCGCCCCATTCCTTTTCCAGTTTCTCGCATTGTTCGCCCAGGACGGTATAAGTTTGCAGCTTCTTGAAATCGCCTTGCTGGTAGCGGATATGCCTGGCAAACTCGCCCCATTCGCCGGCTTTCACCATTCCTTGGCGCGAGAACTTCTTGACGCCGCCGTGGAGATGCCGGCGCAGCTTTTCGTCGCTCAAGTCAACGCGGTCCACCACGATGATCGAAAAAGCAACGGGCATACTTCGGTCCTTGGGGAGGTCAAACAGGGCCGGCACGAGTTTGCGCCAGGTCAAATCACCGGCTCCGCCAAAAATGACGAATACGGTTGGTTCGGGTTGTTCTTTAGTTTTCATGATTCTGACTCCTTCTCCCATTCTGTGTGAAGCGTGCCCTTGGCATCGGTCAGCTCATAGGTATGGGCCCCGAAATAGTCGCGTTGGGCCTGGATGAGATTGGCCGGCAGCCAGGCGCTGCGATAGGCGTCGAGATAACCCAGCGAAACCATCAACCCCGGGGCAGGCGCCCCTGACTCGGCCGCCCGGCACACCGAATCCACCGGAGCGCCGGCGGGCACGAGCATCATGACGGCGCGCGGCCGGCGGAGCAAGCCGATGAACTCCTTGAAATCCGCTTTGCCGCGGATGTCCCGGTTCTCGGCCTCAAGGCGCAACGCCGCCACTTTGGTGGCATCCTTGTCGTAGTCAGCCACGGAATGTCCGTGGTCCGCAATGTTTGGCAACAGGTTGCGTCCCATGACGCCGAGGCCAACCATTTCGATTTCGTAGCTTTGCGTTTTCATGGCTGGCTCCATTTCCAGTCGCGGACTTCCGGCAGATCCTCGAAATGCTCGCGGGTATACGTCTGGTGGCGGGCAAGCGTTTCCATGCACCACTCCACTACCTGGCCGGCCTGAGGATAAGCAGACCGCCGAAGCGCCTCGATGCACAGATGAAAGCGGCTCATCCGGTTACGTACGACCATGTCGAAGGGGGTGGTAGTTGTCCCCTCCTCGATGAAACCGCGCACATGGAATCGCTCAGGGTTGGTCCGCCCGTGAAGAATTTGGTGCATTGCCCGCTGATAGCCGTGGAAACCGAAGACGACCGGTCTTGCCCGTGTGAAAAGTTCTATGAACCTGGACTCCTCTATGCCGTGTGGATGGATAGTTCGGGGGAAGAGGCACATGAGATCTACGACATTGACCACCCGAACCCTCAGGGTTGGCGCATGTTTGCGGAGCAGCCAGGCCGCCGCCACCACTTCCAGCGTCGGGGTGTCTCCGGCTGCGGCCAGTACAACATCAGGTTCGTCTCCCTGGTCGTTGCTCGCCCAAGACCAGATGGACGCGCCAGCCGCACAGTGCCGCACGGCCGTGTCGATATCGAGCCATTGCAGCTCTGGCTGCTTGTCGATCACTATCAGGTTGACATAGTTCCGGCTCCTGAAACAATGGTCGGCCATGGACAGTAAGCAGTTGGCGTCAGGCGGCAAGTAGATGCGGACCACCTTACCTTTCATGGCCAGGACCGTGTCGATGAGGCCTGGCCCTTGATGGCTGAAGCCGTTGTGGTCGTTGCGCCAGCAGGTCGAAGTCAGCAGGAGGTTCAGAGACGGGATCGGCTCGCGCCAGGGAAGCTTGATGGCTTCTTCCAGCCATTTGATGTGCTGGACCGCCATTGAAGTCGTCACCATGGCAAACGCCTCGTACGTCACGAAGAGGCCGTGCCGCCCAGTCAGGACGTATCCCTCCAGCCAGCCTTGACAGAGGTGCTCGCTGAGCACTTCCATCACCCGTCCATCCGGTGACACGTGATCATCAATCGGAATGATTTTTCCGACAGAGCAGCGATTTTCGACCTCGAAGACATCCCCCAGCCGGTTGGAGTTTGTCTCATCGGGGCAAAACAGCCGGAAGTTTCTCGTTTGCTCGCTCTGCTTGAAAAGATCGCGGATCATCTTGCCGAGTTGCCGGGTCGATTCGCACTGTTCGGTAGCGGGCTCCGTGACAGGGACTGCATAGTCGCGGAAATCGGGCAGTGCAAGGGCTCCGGTGAGCTTGCCGCCATTGGCGTGGGGGTTCCCTCCCATCCGCCGGTCCCCTTTGGGGGCGAGTACGGCCAGCTCAGGGAGAAGCCGTCCATTTTCGTCAAAAAGCTCCTCCGGCCGATAGCTGCGGAGCCACTGTTCGAGCATCTGGAGATGTTCGGGGTTGTCCTTCACGTTGGCCAGCGGCACCTGGTGGGCGCGGAAGGTTCCCTCTACCGGCAAACCATCGACGATCTTAGGCCCGGTCCAACCTTTAAGGCTGCGGAGCACGATGGCCGGCCAGCTCGGCCGCTTAGAAAAGCCAGCCGCGCGCGCCCCGGTCTGGATGGCGCGGATTTTGGCGTAACACGTGTCCAGAGTTCTCGCGAACGCCTGGTGCATGTTCGGAGGATCATCTCCTTCGACAAAGTGGACATCATACCCGTGAGCTTCGAGTAGCTTCCGGACATCCTGATCCAGGTCCCGGCCCATCACCGTGGGCCCTGAAATCTTGTAGCCGTTCAGATGGAGGACCGGCAGCACGGCCCCGTCGTGGACAGGGTTCAGAAATTTTACGCCTTTCCAGGAGCCTTCGAGGGGTCCTGTCTCCGCCTCGCCGTCACCGACCACCGCCACGGCGATGAGGTCCGGATTATCGAAAACGGCGCCAAAAGCGTGCGTGAGGACGTAGCCTAGTTCGCCGCCTTCGTTAATTGAGCCGGGAGTCTGGACGCTGGTGTGGCTCGGGATGCCTCCCGGAGTCGAGAACTGGCGGAAGAGACGCCGCAGGCCAGCGGTGTCCTGAGAAATGTGTGGGTAAATCTCAGAGTAGGTACCCTCCAGGTAAACATTGGCAACAATCGCGGGACCGCCATGTCCGGGGCCTGTGAGGTAGATGAAGTTGGCTCCGGTGTCCTGAATCAGGCGGTTCAGATGCACGTAAATAAAGCTGAGGCCCGGCGATGTTCCCCAGTGTCCCAGCAACCGAGGCTTGATGTGTTCCGTGCGCAGCGGATCGCGCAGCAGCGGATTGTCCTGCAAATAAATCTGACCGATCGTCACGTAATTGGCCGTGCGCCAGTATGCATCCATCTTGTGGAGCAGTTCCGGAGAAAGAGTTTTTGTCTTCATGGTTGAATTCTCCTTTTTTCAGCCAAGACCGAGAACGCTGCAAACTGTCTTGGCTATCATGCGTTCTTCGTCCGTGCGAATGACACGCACCGCAACCCGGCTGGCCGCAGCGGAAATCACGCCCTCATCCGCCGAATTTCGCTTTTCTTCGAGTTCGATTCCAAGGAATCCCAGCCCATCGCAAATCCGGGCCCGGACCGGTGGAGCATTCTCTCCGATTCCACCAGCGAACACGAGCGTGTCCAATCCGCCCAGCGCAGCCGCGAACGCTCCGATCCATTTCTTGACCTGGTAGCAAAACAGCGCGACCGCTTCAGCCGCCCGCGCGTCCTGCGTCTCACGGTCGAGCAAGTCGCGCATGTCGGAACTGGTCTCTGACACGCCGAGCAGCCCGGACTCGAAATTGACCATTTCATTGAATCGTTTTGCATCGAGGCCCTCGGTGCGCGCCAGATACCAAAGCAGTCCGGGATCGAGATCGCCTGATCGGGTGCTCATCGGGACCCCGGCTGTCGGGGTGAAACTCATGCTTGTGTCCATGGGCTTGCCGTTATGCACCGCCGCCAGGCTCGCGCCATTGCCGAGGTGGGCCAGGATGACCCGGCCTTGTGCCGATTCAGTTCCGGCCAGGCGGGCCAGTTCTCCCATAAGATACGCATACGACAACCCGTGAAACCCGTACCGTCGCACACCTTGAGCTTCGTAGCGGCGCGGTATCGGCAACATCCGGGCCACGCGCGGCAGGTCATGGTGAAAAGCCGTGTCGAAACACGCCACTTGGGGCAGGTCAGGGAATCGTCGATGAAACGCCTCAGTCAACAGGATCTCCTCCGGCAGATGCTCAGGATCGAACGGACTGAGTTGGTGCAGTTCCTCAACCATTTCCGCAGTGATTCGCTGCGGCTGGCTATACTTCGGACCGCCATGCACCACCCGATGCCCCACCGCGGTCAATGCATCACGCTTGCTGCGTTCCTCGATCCAATCCATCAAAGCGCCCACAGCCACCGTGTGGTCCGGCGCATTCACTAATCGCGAAAAGTTGTCCGCCTGGTCCAGGCCTTTCACCCGCAAGGTGGCCTCCGGCAGTCCAATCCTCTCAATCCCGCCCTCCAGAATCCGTTGCAGCGAGTCACCTGCCTCGAACAACGCGAACTTGATGCTCGACGAGCCGCCATTGATCGTCAGAATGCGCGGGTTAGCTGGTTTCATGGATGATTGGTCCGTCATTTTGCAATCCTACCTCACGAGCGTGCGTTCAACAAACCTGTGTTCCACCGGTGGTGGAGCTTGGAGGCGCAGGCTCAACCACCTTAGGCGAAACAACGCCGTCGGTGAACCTTATGGATTAAATAACACATTCGTGGCAAGGTGGAGGGCATTGTCCGCAGTCTTGCCCTTACAAGCCACCGACAAGGTCGGTGGTAGCTTGACTAAATTTTAAATTAATTTTTAAAAATTGCAACAGGCAGTCCGAATTGACTCATCGAAAAGTTAACCGAAAACAAATCGTTGCCTCATTACCGAATTATCTTAATGTGAAATGTCTTAATCCGGATTTTGTTAAATAGACTGGACGTGATACAATTTAACTATGCACGGCAGGATCGTTAATTTGACAACAAATACGATGACGCTGGCAGCTTCGCCAGTGAGGAGGTAAGGTATGTTTTGCTGCTTCATATGCATTCAATGCGGTCATTACGGAGACCCTGATATGTCCCGCTGGAAGAAAACGGACGGACAGGACAAACGATGCCATCAGTGCATTATAGAGGGTGGTGATGCTACTCAAGAAGAGATAAGGCTCTGGAAAGATACTCCCCGTTTTCAGAAGGCACCCGATCACCTTCCGAAGGGTGAGCTTGTTAAGTGATATTTGTCCCTTCATGTTCATGGTATCACTGGGCTTGGATGATTTTCATATAGTCTCGGTGATCCCTTCAGATTCGACCATAATCATGTGTGCGCCAGCATCCAGATGCCGCCGTGCTCGGATAATGGCCCATTCCGCATTTCCGGTGCCTTCGGTCTCCAGTTCCTCGACAGAGCTTGCACCCCCTTGCGCTGAACTGTGTCCCCACTTCCACCTTTGCCTTCAGACGCGCCTTCTGCACCTTTTCGGTAAGACGTACCAGGTCATCGACTGGTATGCTCAGAAAACCTCTCGACAGCACTCCTTCCCATTGTTAGAACATGTTCGATAAACCCTCGGGATCGACCTGAACGTGATAGCTGTGACAGAGAGCAATGAGTTCTTTCAGTCTGCCGGTGGCCATTAAACTGAAGGAGCCACATGCGAATTTTAAAATATCAACATAAGCGCCCATGGTTTCGAGGATGTCCTCGATGTAACGCCTGCCCATCGGAGTATAGTAGGGGCCGTGTATTTCCGTGATTCCTATACTTCGCGGTTTTCCTTCACGGGCGTTGAATTGCAACAACAGATGTTGACAACAGATGATTGCAAGAATGGCGCATGACTGTTTGCAATTTTTTAAAATTGATCTAAAATTTAATTAATTTTGAATCCGGTTAAATTCCCGATGTTATCTGTGATCTGACAAGAAATTGTCAAAATAGTAACTGGGGAAGAGTCACAAAATATTCGTAATCACAAGGGTAATTTATTGTCACTTGTAATATCCTTTTGGGAGGCTCAAATGAAGACAATCTCTTTTAATGTCCAGAAATAATTCTGCGATGAGTGTTCCCTGGCTCTGCGAAGATTCATTGGGAAGATGGATGGTGTCGATTCCATCGATACTGAAAACGGCAAGATCGTGATTGACTTCGATGATTCGAAGCTTACGGAACAATATATTCTGAGGATCTCTAGGGAAAACATAGAAAAGTTGGGCTACAGGCTGGAAGACTAAAAAAAAGCTTTGCTCATTTCAGTCAAATCTGAAACAGGACGTGAGTTCCTGCGCACAATTTTAGATGAAGGTAGGTTTTATGAAACCGATAGGTTCTTTGCTGATCGAACACAGGGTTATTGAACGCATGCTCGCTCTTCTTGACCGGGAGCATACTAAAATAATCAAAGACGGAAAGGTGGACAGTGCGGTTATCAACGTTGCGATAGACTTTTTCACAACCTATGTAGACAGATTCCACCACGGGAAGGAAGAGATGGTACTTTTTAGAGAGCTCCAAGGAAAACCGCTTTTACTCGAGCACAAACAAATTATGGACGATCTAATAAAAGAACACGCCTATTCAAAAGACACGGTGGAGAAGTTAAGGAATGCGAAAGCACATTTGGGTACCGAAAAAGAATCATTGGACGAAATTATAAAATGCATAGAATCCCTACTCAAATGGTATCCCGCACATATTGAAAAAGAAGACAAACACTTCTTCTTCCCGGCCATGGAATATCTGAGCTTACAAGAACAGGCCGCAATGCTGGAAGAGTTCTGGGAATTCGATGGAAATTTCATTCACGAAACATACATGGGAAAAATAAAGGCACTGGAGAGCAAAGTAAAATAACTTCTAATTGAGCAAGCAGATAAAGCCATGTATGTAATTAAGCCTTCTGGAAAAAAGGACACTCTTTCAAAAGGATATACGAGACGGCATCATCCGAGGACGGCAAGCGCATTCTCGTTGACCGACTTTGGCCGAGAGGCATCAAGAAAGAGAAAGTAAAAGTCGACGAATGGCTTAAGGAGATTGCACCGAGCGACAAGTTTAGAAAGTGGTTCGCCCATGGTCCGTCGAAGTGGCTGGTCTTTAAGGCAAAATATTCTCACGAGATCGGGGAAAAGTCTGAGCTGATACAGCGACTCAGGAAAGAATCGAGAAAGGAAACAGTGACCCTCGTGTATTCGGCAAAGGACAACGAGCATAACAGAGCAGTGGCACTCAAGGAAATCCTCGAGCATTTGTAATGTAACCTTCTCCTTTTTTCGCCACGCCAAGAAAAGTTGTAAAATACCTCTTCTCTCTATTTAACAGTATGATCATTCCTTTGAAGTACGCCGGTTCCATATAACCACCTGATAAGAACGCCACAAATACGATATCGGCACGGTGAATATATGCACCAGGCGTGTAAAGGGGAAAAGCGCAATAACAACAAATGCATTGACGGCATGAAATCGCGCGATCCACGGAAGAGGAGTAATAAAATCGAACTTCGGAGCAAGGGTAACAAGGGAAGAAAGCCACGGGGCGGCGGTATAGTTATACCACAGTGACCCCCAGCGATAAAAGAAAGAAATATAAGCCCCTGCTGCAACCTGGAGTAAAAGGTCCGCAATGAGCACCCAATCCATTATCGACGTAACTACCCTGACCCTGGAATTCGCCATCCTTCGAATGAGGAGAGTTATGAGCCCGGCAAGAGTAAAAACCGCAACCGTCAAGCCGACAATCGCCAGGACAAGCATCCGGAGGGGGTCTCTGTTGACGGCGGCAAAAAAGTTCGGAAGGGCCGCGTTAAAAATATGCATCAGCAATATCAGCACTATCCCATAATGCCACGGCACGGACCCCCAGAAAAGAGCCCGGTTTTCCAGGAACTGTGATGAGATGCTGGAATATGAAAATGGGTCTTTAAAGTAGCGGTACAGCCCGACCACAACAGCAAGAATAACCGCAACATAAGGGAAAACAACGAAGTAAATGCTCTCAGCCATGACGATCATTCTCCCTGAGTGATTCATCCCTGCCTGGCACATCCTTTCCCTCGTCTTCAAGGACGAGCAGCACTGCCTCAAGGATGCCTTGGCATGGATTATCGTTCTCTGTAAAACACTTCACCATTTTCTTGACAGAAGGAATTAAACAGTAGTCAATCAACTCCTGACGCTCTTCTCCCATATCGATTATCGAGAGAAATCTGAGCATGACACTGATATGGTCAGGCAATTCCCCATCCTGTTTAAAATTATGAGACCGGTAGAGTTCCCTTAACTTGACCATAAACATTCCTCTTATGGGGTCCTCTCCAAACAAATGGTGCCCTGCATAGGGGACACAAACAGCCTGAAGATCAAAAGTGCGTGTATAGACTTCTTCGATACGGCCTAAAGGGGTATGTGCAGCAAATGTGGCAAATTTATTCAGTTTCTTGCACGCTGAGTCATCTATCGGGGCAAGAACAGAGACGCACTCTCTTGTCTGTGCATAAATTGCCAAAGTCGGGTAGTCGAGGATGTCCGCGAACAATTCATAAAGTCGCGCAAGACTGTTGAGTTCTATCGAAATATTGTCCACCTTACCATCCCCGTTTCGGCTTGCGCAGATATCCTGAACCGGCGTCCCCTTTGTGAACCGAGGGGTCTTCAACAGATTCAATCGCCATCTCCCGCATGAAAGGAGGAATCGCGAAACGCCCCTCGAATGCCGCAAGGGAAGTCATCTGGTAGATCTCTTCGACCTCTTCGGGGTTTGTTCCAGCCTCCCCCATCATCCGATTGCTCTTTGCCTTATCCACATCACCCACCGTCTGTGCCCGTTTACACATTCGGACTGCAAGAAGCTTCCTGTTTACCGCAACGACTTCCGCTTCATCTCCTACTGAAAACAGGGACGCCAGATAGCGGCTCGAAACCCTCGATCTTTCCTGAGTACCGAAGAATTCGTTCCCGAGTTCGTAAAGGCCGTTTCTCACACTGGCCATGACGGGCAGCAAAGACGGTACGTAAAAGAGCATAGGGAGAGTCCGGAACTCAGGGTGAAGAGGCAGTGCGAGCTTCCATTTTTTCACGTATTTATATACCGGAGAGTTCTGGGCAGCGGTTATTGTCTGATTATGGATGCCGTCTTCCTCTGCCTTTCGTATCACATCTTTATCAAAGGGGTCGAGGATGAGGCTCCTCTGCCCTTCGACAAGTTCATTGTCAGGCAGGGCAGAAATCTCACTGACCCGGTCCGCATCATACAACAATATGCCAAGATAGCGGATGCGTCCAACGCAGGAATGAAAGCAGGCTGGCGCCTGTCCTGTCTCCTGCCTCGGATAACAGAGGATGCATTTCTCCGACTTCCCCGTCGCCCAGTTGTAATAGACTTTTTTATAGGGACACCCGGAAATGCACATCCTCCATGCGCGGCACTTGTCCTGGCTCACGAGTACGATGCCGTCCTCTCCGCGCTTATAGATGGCTCCTGCAGGGCATGCGCCCACGCAACCAGGGTTCAGACAGTGATTGCAGATGCGGGGCAGATAGAAAAGCACCATACGTTCCAGTTCAAATATCTGCCGGCGCTCTTCTTCGCTCAATGCCTTGTTATTAGGGTCGTTTGCCGCATAGATGGCTGAGCCGCCAAGATCGTCGTCCCAGTTCGGGCCAGCTTCTATATCAATGCGCTTTCCCGTGACCGCGGAAATTGGGACGGCAACAGGCAGGTCATCGCCTTCGGGGGCGGTAAAAAGATCCTCATAATGGTACGTCCACGGCTCATAATAATCGTTCATTGCCGGCAAACGGGGATTGAAAAAAATGTTCGCCAACGTCTCCGCTTTGGCCTGCAACCTTAGCTTCGGACTGCCCTTGCCTTTCAGCCATCCTCCCATGTGCTTTTCCTGGTCCTCCCAAAGCGTGGGATAGCCTGTGCCGGGCTTTGTTTCGACGTTGTTCCACCACATATATTCTGTTCCGCGGCGGGAAGTCCAGAGGTTCTTGCAAGCGATGCTGCAGGTGTGGCACCCGCTACATTTATCGAGATTAAAGACCATCGAGACCTGGGCGCGGACATTCATGTTATTCTTTCCTCCTTACAGGTTAGAAGACCGGTTTCCCCTCAAGCTTATGAACGTATGCATAGGTATCTCTGTCAGGCCCCGGTGGTCCCCAGTAATTGAAGGCGTACGAAAACTGGGCATAGCCTCCTATCATGAGCGAAGGTTTAAGCCTGATGCGCGTCAGGCTGTTCGTCCCGCCCCCACGTTTCATATTCCTCGTGGGAGACTTGGGGAAGGAGATGCTCCGTTCGGGCGCATGGTAAAATAAGCCGACACCTCTTGGCACACGGGCGCTAACGGCGGCACGGGTAACGACGACCCCGTGATCGTTGTAAACCTCCACCCAGTCGTTGTCCTCTATCCCGATTTCCCCGGCATCCGTGGTGTTCAGCCAGAAGGGCTCGACCCCTCTGGAAAGCGTGAGCATGAGAAGGTTGTCGTAATAGGTGGTATGCATGTGCCATTTCCCGTGAGGTGTCAGATAGTTGACGAGAAGTGATTTTGCGATGGGAGGGCTTTTTACGAGATCTCCGGAATTCTGCATCATGATTTTGGGTTTAAAGGTCGGAAGGTTTTCTCCGCAAGAGATATATCCTTCATGGTCAAGGTAGAAATGCTGACGGCCGGTAAGGGTCCGCCACGGTACCAAACGTTCAATATTAATACAGTAAGAGGCATACGCACGCCCGTCATTCGTTATCCCCGACCAGCAGGGGCTTGTGAGCAGTCTCCTTGGCTGATCAAGGAGATCGGGAAAGACCATCCGCACAGAGCGGTGTTTGTCTGCAAGATCTGCCAGAGCCATGCCAGTGATTTTTTCCATTGCTTTGAAGCCGCGGTACGCTATTTCCCCGTTGGTCTCGGGGGCAAAGTGGAGAACTACATTGGCGGCATCCCTGGCCTCTGAAAGAGAGATATATTTTCCGCCGTTCCATGATTCGGCAGGCACACCCTTCAAGAATTCATCATAGAGGTCGTCAATCCTCCATTCGATTCCATGTTCTCCCATCCCATCTTTTTTTTCTCCTTGCCCGTAGGATATAAAACGGTTATAAATATTTACCCAGTCACGTTCCACGACCGAGAATTTAGGCATGGTCTTTCCGGGTATCGCCTCGCACTCACCTCTGTACCAATCCCTTACCCGGGGCTGGGAGATTTCTTGCGGAGTGTCATGCATAAGGGGAGCCGCCACAATCTCCCTTACTGGTTCAGGAAAATGGACACTGGCAAGTTCGCTTGTTTTCCTGGCGATCTCCTTGAATATGTCCCAATCATTCTTCGATTCCCAGCAGGGCGGTACTGCCGCGGAGAGAGGATGTATGAAAGAGTGAAGGTCCGTGGTGTTAAGGTCATCCTTTTCATACCACGTTGCAGCGGGCAAAACAATATCTGAATAGAGCGCAGAAGTATCCATACGAAAATTTATATCGATCACAAGATCGAGTTTTCCTTCCGGCGCGGGCCCTTTGCAGTGCACTTCTTTGATGGACGAGGAAACGATCTCATCAGCAACGGCATTTGAACTCGTCCCGAGGTAGTGCCTGAGAAGATATTCATGGCCCTTCATGCTCGCAAGAATCGCATTACCCCTCCATATGAACCAGACACGGGGCCAGTTTTCGGGGGCATCCGGGTCTTCGACGGCGAACCTTATTTTTCGGCCCTTCAGTTGCGTGACCAGCCATTCGATGACTTCCTGATCACTCTTTGCGCCAGCGTCTTCAGCCTCACGCACAAGGTCTATCGGATTACGGTTGAATTGAGGGTAGAAGGGAAGCCAGCCCATGCGTACGGCATTTACCTGCACATCTATGGGATGGGTATATCCGAGGACATTGCTCTCATCCCAGGAACTCCCGTATCGCCACTGGTCGCTGTGAACATAATGAAAAGAAGGGGTATTCTGGAGCCTCGGCGGCTTCATCCAGTCAAGAGCGAAGGCGATGCTCTTCCATGACGTCTCCGTGGCTACCTTCTCCTGACCCGTATAGTGGTTCAACCCGCCACCGTTTACCCCGATACAGCCGCAGAGGATCAGGGCCGTTATACCTGCCCGGTAATTCAGATTGCTGTGAAACCAGTGGTTAACTCCTGATCCAACGATAATGGTGCACTTGCCCTTTGTCTTTTCGGCTGTCACTGCCCATTCTCTTGCGAAACGGACAAGGGTCTCCCTGCCGATGCCCGTGAATTGTTCCTGCCATGCGGGAGTATATGGCATTGCAGCGTCATCGTAATCCTTCGGGAAATCCCCCTCCAGTCCTCTTCCTACTCCCATCTGCGCCATCAGGAGATCGAAGACTGTTGTCACCGGAACCTTTCCTTTTTTCATCTGGAGATATCTAACCGGGACACGGCGCTTGAAAACTTGTCCGCTTGCGAACTCTGTAAAACTGACCATTACCGAAGCGTCCCGGTTTTCCATGAAACTAATTAATGGGTCGATTAACGAGCCGTCAGCGCCGTCTTTCATCTCAAGGTTCCATTGCCCTTTTTTCTCTTGCCACCTGAACCCGATGCTCCCGTTCGGCATGCGAGGCTCCATTGTTATCCCGTCAAAGACAAGCAATTTCCATTCTCCGTTTTCTATACCCGTGTACCGTGTGAGCGCATCAGCCCGAAGGAACCTTCCCGCACGGTTGGAGCCATCAGCTTCTTCTATCTCGACGAGGAAAGGGGCGTCTGAATAGCGCTTGAGGTAATCAGTAAAATATTCGACTTTCCGGTCAACGAAGCATTCCTTGAGGATTACGTGGTCCACTGACATCCAGAAGGCTCCATCCTCACCGGCCTTCACTGGTAACCACCAGTCGGCATATTTTGATACCTGGCTGAAATCCGGGGAGAGGACGACCAGCTTTGTCCCGTTGTTCCTGGCCTCGGCAACGAAGTGGACATCGGGAGTCCGTGTCATATTGAGGTTGGACCCCATGGCTACGATATACTTGCTGTTATACCAGTCCGCGCTTTCTGCAACATCAGTCTTTTCTCCCCATACTTCAGGAGAAGCGGATGGAAGGTCGGCATACCAGTCGTAGAAGCTCAATGCCACCCCGCCGAAGAGTTGTAAAAACCTCGTGCCTGAAGCATAGCTGAGCATTGACATTGCAGGAATGGGCGTGAATCCGATGACCCTGTCAGGTCCGTATTTTTTTGCGGTATAGATCGTCGACGCGGCGATAATCTCCAAAACATCTTCCCACGTCGATCGCCTCAGGCCGCCCTTGCCCCTCGCCTTTTGGTAGCTGCGCCGGTCCTCCTCATTTTCGACTATCGATTCCCACGCAGTCACGGGATCCGGATAGATTAATTTCGCCTTGCGCCAGAGATCGAGGAGCTTGCCCCGTATGTATGGATACTTAATGCGTAACGGACTGTAGATGTACGATGAAAACGTAATGCCTCTCTGGCAGCCCCTGGGTTCATAATGCGGCAGTCCGGGCTCAAGGAGGGGGTAGTCGGTGGCCTGATATTCCCACGTGACGATGCCGTCTTTAACAAAGACCTCCCACGAGCAACCTCCCGTGCAGTTCACGCCGTGGGTGCTCCTCACTTTTTTGTCATATTGCCATCTGTTCCTGTAAAATTCTTCCCAAAGCCTGGCTTTCGGATTGAAAATATCTTTAATCCATCCCATTTCAGGTCACCTCGCTTTGCCGCGACTGCGGGAAGACTCAGCCATTTCCTCCCTCACCGGGAGAAGTCTGTGCCGCCAAGCCAACCATATTACAAACATCAGAACAATAAACCCAATTAATGCGATTATCAGCACCCGTGGCGTAAAGTTCTGGGGCTTAGAGGCAGCAATCCCTTTGAAAAAAGCCGCCAGATCACGCGCTTCCTCAGGGCTAAGGGGATGTTCTTTGAAAACCGGAACCATTGAGGGGAAAGGGATGTTTGTTAGGGCCAACACAATTCCATCGCCGAGGGCCGAATAAACGTGTGTCAAGTCGGGGCCCAGGTTGCCGCCCCCCAAATAACCTATTCTGTTTACATTGTGGCATGCTATGCAAGGGGCCCCTCCGTTCCTGAAAGCAGCTGCACCTGTAAACAGTCTCTTCCCCGCTCCAGCGTCCCCTGAGGGCGTACCTCTCGCCGGAGCAGAAGGCTCCACTACGCTTTTTCGAGAGCCGAGAAAGTCGAGCACCGCAGATACATCCTCGTTTGACAACCCGAGAACCGGCATTTTTATCTTGTATTCCTTGAGAAGCGCGACCGCAGTCGGATCATTTGAACTGAACATCTTCTCAGGATCAGAGATAAATTCTGCGAGCCACTCCTTCTGCCTTGTTTTGGTTATACCCTCCAGGTCAGGACCTACCTTCTTTCCGCCCCCGATGGTGTGGCAGGGAGCACACTTGGCATTGAAGAGTCCTTTGCCTTCTTCAATAGAGTTGTTCTCTGCTAAAACACTTGCAACAGTGCAAAGGAAAAATAAAACTAAGGCAAAGAGGCAGCAGTTCCTGCAAAAAAAAAGTTGTTTTCTTGGTTCGTTAATCATTTTGTTTGTGAATGGAATTCTTTCAAATGTTATGCCTTGCCAGTGTATATTTAACAGCTTATCACAAAACATACTCTTGTCAACGTCGCGGCAGCAGCGTGGCGCAGCAGCAGCGTCGGCGATCAGATTGCAGAGGTGCTCAAGATCGTCGACCAAGGCGAATTACCGCACAAGGTCAACTTTTTTTAGTTACCTCAACCTGCTGTTCATTTTCTTGACAATTCTCTGCGAAAAGATATGCTTTTATAATAAGCCATCGAGCGAGAAAGCCGTGATAAGGTTTAGATTTTAGGGAAGCCTATGATGACAATATTTTGTAGATTTTCATGTGACCATAAATGGATAGCGAGCTTATTCCCGGTGGTTTTGCCATGGGGAGTCTTCAATCTATAAAAGGAGGAGGTTGCTATGCTTTGGACGATCTTTGTGGTACTCGTGATACTCTGGATGTTGGGGCTGGTGAGCGGTTACACGATGGGCGGATTTATTCATATTCTGCTGGTTATCGCAATCGTTGTGGTGTTGATAAGAATCATTCAGGGACGAAGACCCTTGTAAATGATTTAGAGGTATTAATTTGTCTTCGTTACATTTATTAAAGTTGCAATAGTTATGATTGCACATCTAAACAGGATTATTAGAAGGACTCCGCAAGTGCGGGCTAGTAATTCGGGTTGTACACTGCATACAGTTACGTGAATCTCAAACTGCGGACTTTAAGTAGGAGCCAATACCGCGTCTGACACTGACCGAGAGGTCAGGTTCTGACTTTTACAATTTATATTCCAGCCAAAAACTCACCCTCTTCGCCTGCAGGCAAAAAATGACTCAGCTTTTCCCCAGAATCTTTGCCCGCAACTCCTCAAAGTACTGATTACCCTTATAGTAGTTTCCGCCTTTTAGTACAATCCTACGCGCGCCCGAAACATCGCCACTAAGGTACAAAACACGCGCATACCCATCGACAACATTATAACTTTCAGGGTCCAGCCTATAAGCCCTCTCAAGAAAGCTCCTGGCCTCCGAGGTGATACCCTTCATAGCGACGAAGTTCCCATAATCTACAAGAGTTGCTATATCATCAGGATCAAGTGAAAGAGCTGTTTTCCAATGCTCCACACCCCTTTCGATCTCCCCCCGCTGCACATAGGCAGTTCCCAATATCTGATGCGCCCTTATAAATCCAGGATCCAATGCTAGTGTCTGCTCTAATTCTTTAACTGCAATATAATCTTGTTTGGCAAACCAGAGCAGCCTCCCATAATTATAATGGGCCTCTGCGCTTTCAGGGTAAACCTCTGACGCTTGCCGCAGGTAGGCCAGCGCTCCAGCTAAATCGCCTCTATCGTAGTTCGCCTTTGCCAGTAAATTGAGATATGAAACCACCTCATTCAGCAAACTCATGTTCCAGGGCGCCATTCCAATGGCCCTTGAATAATAAGGTAAAATACTCGGCCCGGGAAGTCCCAGAAGCTCATATCCGTGACCCTCGAAGAAAATTCCTTCAGCCTGAAATGCCGCGCTGAGGCGGTCGGCATACAAACCTGCACTTCCGTTTAGCACGAATCGATCAAAATCATGTCCTCGCACCGACATCAGCAGTGAGTGAGTTGCAAAAACCCTCTTGATCGGAAGCAGCGCATATTCGTTCGGCGAATAAAATTCATAGTATGGCCTCTCGAAGCTATTCACAGGGCCTGACGGGCAGGAAGGGCGGAGTGTTGTATCGTCCGCAATGTAGTGAGTCAGCAAGGCTTCGGGCGATGTCAAGCCGTATTTTCTGATTCCGTGAAAGGCGCCCGGATCACGCTCCATCACCTGTCGCATCCAACCGGGATCAATATCGATACGCTCATTGGAGCCGACAAGAAAGGTATTCGATATAGTAATATTCCCCGCGGGCGGAAAATACCAGAGCATAACGCGCGGAAAAGAATCGAGAAATGTTCGGACCACCAAAATATACTGTGATAGCGGTAATGCCGTGGGCACCCATTGAATTACGAGCCCACCCGGCGCAAGATGTTTTTTAAAAAGGGTGTAATATTCCTTAGAATACGAAAGTGAGTTGGTCGCATAGTTGTCCGCCGTCTTCTCGTCGGCTGAGATAATGTCGTATTGTTCCTTTGTGATCTGCAGAAAACTACTCACGTCATCAACAACAATGCTGGCGCGTGGATCGCTGAGAACCCCGAAGTTTTCTTTCTGAAAATACTTGGTCCCCTCCACGACGTCGTCTGATATTTCTACACACAGGACTCTCTTTAACGCGGCATGCCGCGCACTCTCACCGATCAGAATGCCCGAGCCAAGGCCAACCGAAAGCTCAGATTCATATTTCTTCAGCAGAAGCTTGGGCAGGTGCGCCAGAATCTGCTGTTTATAATCGGTATTACAGGTCCCGCCTATCGTGACGCCATCAACACTTATTTCCTTGCACCCGATATCGTCGTTGACCCATACTTTAGTCGTTACCAGCCCTCCCTCCTTATAATAGAGCACCCTGTCATTCGGAAATTGAAAGTCGGAAGGAAACTGAAAAGGGATTGGTATCTGCACCAGAACATAAGTAATTATTATAAATCCTACAGGTGTTGCGGTCATTACGCCCCTGGCATGCTTCCATTGGGAAAGAGAAATAACTAAGGCAAGGCATACGTTCAGGACGGCCATAAGGAGAATGCCTTTTTGAATACCCATGACCGGCATGATCACAAGTCCTGGCAGCAATGCGCCAAATACATTACCAAGCGTATTAACAGCATAGATTTTCCCCACCATTGCTCCGGTGCGCTGAATATCCTTCACAAAAATCCTGCTGATCAGGGGCAAGGTTGCTCCAATTAATGTAGCCGGCAGAAGCATGAGGACCAATGCCAGACCGAATTCAGAAAAAATAAGAAACCCGAAGCGGCCCGACATGCGGCCCATAAACGAGTGAACAGATTCAGAGTTTATAAGAAAAAACAGCAAGGGCAAAGAGACTGCAGATAACGCCCCTATCAGAACTTCAATAGCCGCAAATAATTGCAAAGGCCTCTTGACTTTATCGGCGACTAAACCTATTCCATATCCACCAAGTGCAATACCCGATAGAAATGCCATGAGCATCAGAGTAAATGCGTACGTCGTGTTCCCGAACATAAAAACAAGAGAGCGTGTCCAGAAAATCTCATAGGCGAATGAGGTAACTCCTGACAGAGCAAAAGCCCAGAGCACAATCTGATAGATACGCCGCATTTCCGGGTCGGTGGCGGTAGTCAAAGGCGTTATGTTTTCAGAAGACGAGATGGTATTTATGGCCTTTGTAAGACCGGGACGTGATGAAACGAACCAAGCGAATAAGCCTACGGCTACGTTTCCAATGCTCGCTAAGTAAACGGTCCAGTGCAAACCAAAATGTCCTATGAGATAAAAACCAGCCATAAAACTTCCGGCAACCGCCCCAACAGTATTGATGGCATAGAGACGCCCCAATGAATGCCCTGCCTGAGATGAGTGCTTAATGAAACCCCGTGACAAGATTGGCAAGGTAGCGCCCATCAGGGCGGTAGGAACAATAAGAAGCGCAAGAACTATGAACAAACGGACTACGACGAATAGCGCCGGATAATCGCCAAAAAAAGAATATATCTCGACATAAAGAGGCGATACCCTGCTTAAACAAATTGAGGCGATAAACCCGGTGACACCGATTCCAAATTCGTAAAGGGCATAAAGCCGAAAAGGATTGCGACTCCTATCAGCGTATTTTCCAAGAACATAGCTGCCGATTGCAAGACCGGACATAAATGCTGCCAGGACAGTCCCTACTGCGAGGATGCTTCTGCCGAAAACAAGTGTAAGCATCCGGGACCAAACAACTTCGTAGATAAGCCCACATGCGCCTGAAATAAAAAAAAGAACAAAAATAAGCCTGCTCATAGGTAAAAAATATACTACAGAAAAATGCTATTGCTGTCAACGATACCGGCTGACAAGGGTGTGCGTCATGGTTGTGGGGCGCGCCAAGACGCCATTCCTGCTTGTCGCCGCAGTCCGGAGCCGGGCGCTATGGCCTCAACTTACTTCTTTTATTCTCATACATGGATTTATCAGCCTGCATTAAAAGCTCGTCGATCGAACATGGATTTGACGGATCGTAGTATGCTGTCCCGGTACTCAAGGAAAGTTTGTAGTCGCGCTTAATATTTTCATTATAGTTCTCGACTTTTTTTAAGAAACGCTCAATAACTTTCTCAAGGTGGTTTTCTGAAAATCCTATCGGGAGCACTACAAACTCGTCCCCCCCTATGCGAGCAATAATGTCGGAATCACGAAAACATTCTTTAATAATGGCGGCAGCCCAGCTTAAGGCCACATCACCCTCATGATGACCATATGCATCATTTATTTTTTTCAGATTATCCAGGTCTGCATAGAGCAAATAAATTCCCCTGTTCTGCCGTTTGGATAATTTTAGTTGCTGTTCGCAAAACGTATAGAATCCCCTACGATTTAAAAGCCCCGTGAGTTCATCGGTCATCGACATTCTGTATAATTGCTCTTCCATCAGCTTACGCTCGGCAAAGTCTCTGGATGTATGGACAACCTGCAAAATCTCGCCCTTTTCGTTCTTTATCGGGGATGCCGTGACCTCGACATGTTTTTTTCCACCGGCCATGTCATAAT
>Ga0181539_1001466_pt1 | contig 25846 bp, 25 predicted proteins | sample PEATcosm2014_Bin_46_FD_119767 | JGI IMG/M metagenome (GOLD analysis project Ga0181539, IMG submission 119767) | Peatland microbial communities from MTU Mesocosm Facility, Houghton, MI, USA - PEATcosm2014_Bin23_60_metaG | ecosystem: Environmental > Terrestrial > Soil > Wetlands > Peat | place... | reverse complement strand
TGGCACATCCTGGAACAAATGCACCGCCACACGCTGGAACACATGTGGCGAAACCTGCCAGGAACGGCGCGGCGCAAGAAGCTCAGCAAGAAGACATTGGGCCTAAACTAACTGCCATTCGGGGCAGACCAGAATCAAGCAGTAAAGTTCAATATGCGAGATGGCCGAATTGCGCCAAAAGTTTTGTTACCGGAGAGGGGGTTTAAAAAGGGGGGGAAGGGTTCGTTGACTCATAATGGGGCTTACCGAAAGGAAGACATGAATTATGGGTCAAACATCAAAGAGAGAATATCTGGCAGCCATCTGGGTCGCTATCAACGGGCGGGGCGGCGCTTTAAGAGCAAAATCCTGGACGAGTTTTGTGCGGTTTGTGGTTACGCGCGCAAGTATGCCATCAGCTTGTTGAGCCGCAAACCCAGTCGCCGTCGGCGCAGACCCGGCCCCAAACCCCGCTATGACGCGCAAGTCCTGGCGTCTTTGAAGACGATCTGGCTGGCTTCCGAGTAAATGTGCTCCAAACGGCTCAAAGCCGCCTTGCCTTTATGGCTGCCCTTTTATGAAGAAAAATACGGAACCTTGCCGGCCACCATTCGCTGCCAACTCGTGCAAATCAGCCCGGCTACCATGGACCGGTTGCTGAAAAAAGTGCGGGCCCGTTATCCCGGCAAAGGACTTTGCGGCACCCGCCCCGGCCGTTTGCTCAAACACCAAATCCCCATCCGCACCGACAACCGCGACCTTGCGCAGCCCGGTTTTTTGGAAGCCGACACGGTGGCCCACTGCGGCTCTGCCATGGCCGGGGATTTCATCTGGAGCCTGACCCTCACCGACATTTATAGCCAGTGGACGGAGAACCGCGCCGTCTGGAACAAGGGGGCCAAAGACGTACTGGAACAAATCAAGGATGTAGAAGGGCGGCTGCCCTTTGCCATCCTGGGCTTTGACGTGGACAACGGCTCGGAGTTCCTGACCTTCCATCTGTGGCGTTATCTGCTGGATCGGCCTGGCCCGGTGCCCTTGACGCGGAGCCGTCCTTACCGGAAAAATGACCAGGCCCACGTCGAGCAGAAAAACTGGACCCATGTGCGCCAACTGCTGGGCTATGAGCGCTTGGAGGCACCGGATTACTGCCCGCCATCAATGAGCTCTACCGCACTTGGAGACTGCTCCATAATTTCTTTTGCCCCTCCTTGAAACTCCTGGCCAAAACCCGCCGCGGTTCCAAAACCATCCGAATATACTCGGCCCCTCAGACCCCGGCCCAACGTCTGCTGGACTGTCCACAGTTGACTGCGGAACAAAAAGACAAATGGCGATCCCAACTCCAACGCCTCAATCCTCTGGCCCTCCAAGAGGCGATTGAACAACAGCTCAAACTAGTGTTGAATGCAAAGCAAGCTCGGTAAGCTCAATCGTCAATCAATCACCGGAAAGACTCTTTACCGTTGGGTAAGGTTTTCCCGTGAGTCAACGCGCCGGCACGATGCAGTTTCTGACCAACGGCATCGCGGCCGGGGCGCCCGTGGCCCTGGTCAGCGGTTCTGCCACCTTCAGCACGGCATTGCTGCCGCCCGGAGCCACCGTCGTGACCGTCCAATACTCCGGCGATGTGATCAACAATGCCGTGTCCATCGGCCTGGCCGGACGCGAAGTTGGCCGCGTTGATGAAGGCAATATCTTCTATCCCATCGTCGTGCGCCTCGGTGAATCCGCCCACGTGAATCCCGATACGCTGAATTCGCTTCCCGTGCGCAGCGCCGACAGTTCCTATGTGGCTGCGTTAAAGGACGTGGGCAAATGGGCGACCAATGAGTCGTCCGTCAGCACCATTACTCGCGAGCAGGCTCAACGCCGGGAGGCCATTATGGTAACGGTGGACAGCCCGGACGTGGTCGGATTTGTGGGCCGGGCGCGCGACGCGGTCGAAAATCAAGTCAAGCTCCCGGTTGGCTGCAGGATCGAATTCAGCGGCGCCTACAAGAACTGGCAATCCGGCAGCCGGCGCCTGCTGATTTCCGGCCTGGGCTGCCTGCTCTTGAGCTTGGCGCTGGTTTATGCCGTGCTGAAAAATTTGTGGCAAACCGCCCTGGTCGCCTTTGGCTTGCCCTTCGCGTTCGTTGGCGGTGTTTATGGGCTGTGGTTGTGCGGCTTGCCGTTGACGATTCCCTCAGCCATTGGCTTCGTCACCCTGGGGGGCTTGAGCATTCTCAATAAACTGGTCCTCATGACACACTTTAACGATCTTCGCGCCCAAGGAGTGTCCCCGGCCGTGGCGGCGTTGCGCAGCGCCAAAACGCGGTTGCGGCCGGTCCTGATGACCGCCTTGGTGGCCAGCGTCGGGTTCGTCCCGATGGCGCTTTCCACCGGTCAAGGCGCGGAATTGCAGAGGCCCTTCGCCACCGTTGTGATTTTTGGCATCCTCACCTCAGTATCCTTGACACTGCTGATCATTCCACTCTTGTTGGCCGGAGGGGAAGGACTCCAAACCGGGCTGGGGCGTCAGCCATCGTAAGGCTCCAAGACGGCTGGATGTTGATGGAGGGCGTGTGTCAAAGACGATTCTTCCTCTTGACGATTTGCTCCAATGACGCCGCCCTCGACAATTCGTTACGCTCTTCTTGTTCCGCCTCAACAGCAGCCGACGCAGCCGCCGCGCCCCGGGGCGCGGCCTAAACCTTGTAGTCCCACTCCTTGCGGTAGGGCGGGTCCACAAAGTCGTTGGCCTGCTCGTCGTTGGTGAATCTCATGGCCTTGGAGTCCCAGAGAAGGACCTTGGCCTCTCGCCGGTTGCGGCCCCCTCCCGCCCCGCTGCCTTTCCCGGCCTCGCCGGCGGCGGGCGCATCAGGCATGCTGTACCTGCGCTGCGCCAAGGCTCCGATCAAGGCGAATTCCGTCAGCCCGCAGGCGAACTCGACGGGCGTAATGGACTTCTGGCCGGCTTTGCACTGCCGCACCCACTCGGTGTAATGATCCGGTTTTTCGCATCGTGGCAGGTATGGATCGGGCTGCTTGAAGTCCTTGAAACGGTTCTCCGGCAAGAGCCAGCCGCCCGGTAGCCCTCGAACCTGCTGGCCGGGCCGGGGTTGGGCGCCGAAGGGCAGCCATGGGTTGCCGCCGTAGTACGCGGAAATCTGAACTCCTTTCTCTCCCACAAACATGATTCCGCTGCCTGGCATCGCCACCTCCGCGGGCATGCTCGGCGGCCGGGGCGGCGTCAGTCCGCCATCGTAAAAGAACACCATCGCATCCGGGTGGTTGCCGCGGGCTGGAAGGTGCCACTGCACGATGTTGGCGATGCTCATGCACTCGGTGTTTTCCACGCGGCCGGCCAGCGAGAAGGCCTGGCAAGCTGTGGCCGTGACCCAGTCCGGCGCCCCCATTTCGAGCTCATCATAGAACATCTGTAGCGCATGGCAGCCGAAGTCGCCCACCGTGCCCGTGCCGAAGTCCCACCAGGGGCGCCAATTGCCGTAATGGTAGGTCTTATGGTACGGCCGTGCCGGAGACGGGCCGCACCACTGGTCCCAGTTCATCCCCGCAGGCGGCGTTTGGGCCTCCGCCGGCCGTTCCAGCCCGCTGGGGCTGTAAGTGCCGGTCCAGAAGTGTATCTCGTATATCGGCCCGATAACCCCGCTCAACAGCAACTCCGTGGTGGCCCGGGCATAGGAGGTGCGCGAATCCTGTATGCTCGCCTTGGTGGTTGCTTTTGAGGCAAGCACCGCTGCCTTGACCTTCCGGGCCTCGGCGATCGTGCGCGTGATCGGCTTGGCATTGTAAAGGTGCTTGTTCATGGCCAGCCCCGCCAGCGCCAGGTGCGAATGCCAGTGGTCCGGCGTCGCCACGATCAGTGCGTCAAAGTTCTTCTCCTCCTTGTCGAACATCGCCCGGAAGTCTTTGTAAAGTCTGGCTCTGGGATAGAGCTTGAACACCGGCGCGGAAAACTCGTGGTCCAGATCGCAAAGCGCGACGATCTCTTCGTCCTTGCACCCGGCCAGATAGTTCTTGCCCATGCCGCCCACGCCCACGCAGGCGATCCTGAGTTTGTCGCTGGGCGCCTGGTCGCTGGCGCCGCCCAACACATGCCGCGGGACCACCAGCGGCGCCATGCCCGCGGCGACAAGAAAGGCGCGGCGGGAGATTTGCAGCGGGGTTTTGGGCGGCTTTGGGCCGGCTGGCAGGCCTGCCTCCCTTTCACCATCCGGTTTCGACCCCTTCTGCTGATCGGTTACAAGTTGGTCGTGATGACGGCTGGCCGGCGGCGCGGACTGCGCGTTCGTCGTATGGTTATGATCCGAGGATTTCATATTTCATTTTGTGTTGTTGAATCGAATTCTTGAAAGGAACCTGGCTCTTCCCCACCGTCCCATTACTTGCGCTGCGCCGGCGAGGGAGAATTGGTTTCTGGTCCCGCTCATCATGACCGCACGATAACAAGATCGCCCGGCTTGGCCAGCCCCTATTTCTTCAAGTGCCCGGAAACCCGCTCAACCTCTTCCAGGCGGGCGCGCCCGGGTCCCCGCAAGCCCTGGAATTGACATCACAGAGCTACTGCGTGTCCAGGCCGACATTGGTGATGTCGAGTTGCTGAAGGGCGTCGAGCACTTTGATCATCCCCTGGTATTCCACGTCGTCCGAGCCTCTGACGACCACTTTCGGAGCGTCGTCCGCCGCAAACAGATCCTTGAATCTGAACATGATGTCGGCGTCGGAAATATATTTGTCATTCAGGAACACTTGAGCTTTGTCATCCACCACGATGTGGTTGATGATCGGCTTCGGCTTATTGGGATCGGGCGGCTTCGGTTTGTCCGATGAGGGCAGGCTCATCTGCAGGGCGTTGATCATCTGCGGCGTGGTGATGATGAAGATGACCAGCAGCACGAACACCAAGTCGAGCAACGGGGTGATGTTCAACTCGTTCATCGTGCTGTGACCGCGCCGGGATGTTTTTTTCATTATTGTTGGGTGACAGGCTCAAGGCTCTGAACGTCGAAGCGCACCACCACCCGGTCAGGAAAGTTGGTGGGCAGGGGCGCCTTGATCGGCCCGGTGCTGGCGATGGCCTTGAGCACCGAGTTGTCCCATTCCTTTTGGCCGGAAGTTTTCTTAAAGCCCGTGTTGGTGATCTTTCCCTTCCTATCCACCGCGATTTCCACCTCCGCCACATTGGTGTGGTCGTCCATGCCCTTGGGGCGTTCCCAGTTCAGTTGCAGGGCATTTTGGAGCAGTTCTTTGTAAAGTTGCCGCGGGTCCGACGTGGATACCACCTCCCGGCCCCCGCTAAAATCCAGCGTCGGGGCCTCCGCCGCGGGGGGCGCCACGGCGGGCGGCGCCGAGGACGCTGAGGGCACGACCACTTTGGGCTGCTCAATGTGCGCTATCTGCGGAGTTTTTGTGCTCTCTTCAATCTTGGGCGCAATCACCTTCGCCGGCTGCACCGGTTTGGGTTTTTCTACCGGCTTTTCCTTTGGGACCAAATCCACCGCAAAGGTCTTCATCGTCGAGCCCATATACCCCTGGCGGGCGGCAAAATAAAGAACCCCGACGAGGATCAGCCCGTGAAAAACTCCGGAGATCAGGAGATTCACCTTCGGGGAGTTGCGCTTTTTTCGTTGTTGCGTTCCGACCAGCATGCGTCTGCCTCCGGTTATTTCTTGTTCGCCGCCTCCGTGGCCAGATCCACTTTCAAAACGTTGACCGACTGGCACACATCCAGCACGGCGCGGATTTGGCGGTACTTGGTCTTGCTGTCGCCCCGCACGATCACGCTCGTGTTCGTGTCTTGGATTCGACAATTCAGAAGTTCGTCGTGCAATCCATTCAAATCCAGTTTCATTTTGTCCAGCCACATCGTTCCATCGGTTTGAACGGTGATGTAACGCACGCTGTGCGGCGGGTCCTTCTGATGCTTGGTGGCATCCGGCAGCTTCATCTTTATGTCATTGGCCAGCGGCGTGGTGGTCAGGATGAAGATCACCAGCAACACAAAAGCCAGATCCAGCAGCGGAGTAATGTTCAACTCCGTCAGCGTGTGGTGCGCCGGGGCAGAGCACTTTTTCATGGCGGCGGTCCGGCTGTCAGGTGACGGTGTATTCGGGTTCCTTGGGCTGGGCGGAGATGTCGCGCCTGAGCGCGCCCACAATCCGGGTCGCCAGTATCTCGTTGGCGGCTTGGAGCTCCTCCGAAAGCGGGCGGCTGTCCACGTACCGGTGTTCGATCTGGTTGGCAAAGCGCGAGGCGAATCCGTCCAGTTCCTGCGTGATCGCCCGGATGGTCGTCACCATGAAGTTGTAGCTGAACATCGCCGGAATGGCCACCAGCAAGCCAATCACCGTGCAGATCAATGCTCCCGCCACACCGGGGGCCATGGCCGTGATGCTCGCTCCTCCCGCGGTCGCAATCCCGGCAAATGTCTCCATCACGCCCCAGACCGTGCCCAGCAATCCGATAAACGGCCCCCCGGCCACCGCCGTGGAAAGGACGATCATGCCCCTCTCCAACGACATGGCTTCCCCCCCGGCGGCTTCTTCCATCACCACTTTGACAGCCTCGAACGAAGCGGAGCTGATCCGCGTCGTCACCGCCCGAGCCAGATGATCGGTGTTGCCGGAGGCCAGGCCGGAGCCGGGTTGAGGCGTCTTGCGCGGTTCCACCTTCACCGGATTGTTCTTCAACTGGTAATCCAGTTCGTCCGCCCCGCGGATGTAGAGCTGGTAGGCCGGAGCCCCTTCGTACTCCTCGCCCTTGCGCTTGATGTCCAATGGATCGCGCGTCGAAGCGTAGGCGACAAAGAATTTCTTCGCCGCCTTTCTCGCGATATAAAGCTGCCGCGCCTTGGTGATGATGATCGTCCAACTGAAAAGCGACAGAATCAGCAGCGCCGACATCGTCGTCTTGCCTTCGGGCGTGGCCATCTTGATGGCGAAGGACAGGGCGCTGGCGGCCAAAACAGGGGTCTGATGAAAAAGCAACATGGTATTTTTAGTGGCGTTCGTTAAACCCCACAGGCGCGAGCTTATACCACTCTTGTGACGAATATGCGTCAAAATGGAAACGATTGGGTGAATTTGCCCCAGGCCGAAAAACGCCCCAAAGGGTTGCCGGACTCATCAGTCGCCCAAACTGGTGCCCACCAGCCGGGCGCTGGTGATCCAGGGATGGTCCAAAGGAACGATCTTGCGCTTGCCGGCGACTTTTTCCAAGGGGACCGGTTCTGTCTTGTCCCCGCGCGCCGCCACCATCACCCCATAGACCCCCTGGTTGATCAAATCGGCGCAGGCCGTGCCCAGACGGGTGGCCAGCAGCCGGTCCACCGCCGATGGGGAGCCGCCCCGCTGAACATAGCCAAGGATGGTGACCCGCGATTCCAAGCCGGTCAAACTTTCCAGTTCTTTGGCCAGGCGCAACGTGTTGCCCGCATGGCGCGCCTGCCACTCGGCGATGGCGGCCTTGGCTCTCTTGCGTTGCAGCTTGGTTTTGGCCTCCTGTTTGCGCTGGTCGGCGGCATGAAATTGGGCCGCCTCGCCAACGCTCATCGCGCCCTCGGCGACCGCGACCACGCTGAAATGTTTGCCCGTCCGGCTGCGCTGCCGAATCGCTTCGGCCACTTTCTCCACGTCGTAAGGGATTTCCGGCAGCAATACCACATCGGCCCCGCCGGCGATGCCCGCTCCCAAAGCCAGCCAGCCGGCGCGATGCCCCATGATCTCCACCACCACAATCCGATAATGGCTGTGCGCGGTGCTGTGCAGCCGGTCAATCGCCTCGGTGGCGATGCCCAGCGCCGTGTCGTAGCCGAAGCTTATATCCGTCATCGCTACGTCGTTGTCAATGGTCTTGGGAAGCGTGATCACGTTGAGCCCTTTTTCCTTCAGGTATAGGGCGTTTTTTTGAGTGCCCCCTCCTCCCAGGCACACCAGCGCGTCGAGATGATGTTTTTGGTAGTTGGCGATAATCGTTTCCGAGACGTCTATTTCCTTCCCCCCGACGAGCATGCGGCGCGGTTTGTCGCGGCTGGTGCCCAGGATGGTTCCCCCGATGGTCAGGATGCCCGAAAGGTTCTCCAGGGCCAGCGGGGCCGTGCGGTTCTCCATCAAACCCCGGAATCCGTCGCGAAAGCCAATGACCTGCATGCCAAAAATCCCCTGGGCCGCTTTGCCGACGCCGCGGATGGCCGCGTTGAGCCCGGGGCAATCGCCCCCGGAGGTCAGAATGCCAATGTATTTGGCCGCATCTTTGCTCATTTTTTGGATGGGCTGCGGCGGAGCCAGCTTTGCAGACGCTCCCCGAATGGGCCGGGTTTTTGCCCAAAAACCTTTCTGCCCAGCTTGAAACCCTCCTTTTGCAGTCGGCGGCGTTTGGCCGAAATGAGCCTGGCCAGCCGGCGGTAATCGCGGGCCGGGCGGGCCGCGTCCTCCCGCCTCAGCACCTGCAGCACCAGGAACAGGTCGTGGTCATCGCCCAGCGCCTGACATAATTGCTCGGTGCGCTGGATCATCGTCCCGGCCTTTTTGGAGCAGAGGCGTTCAATTAAATCCAAGCCGTGCCCCAAAGTCTTGGCCTGCTTGCGCCATTCGTGCAGGTTTTCCGGGGTCCGATTGCGGCGGGCGGCCTTCAGGGCGGCCCGGCCGCGCTTGTAAACACGTTGCAAGCCTCTTGTCAGATCCTCCGGCGTGGCCCGGCCCGGCGCCAGCGCGGCGAATGTCTCGCGCGAGGCCGAAAGCATCTGGCGCACCGCGCGGCGCAAGGCGGGGATTTTCCGGGTGCAGGCCTCCTGCTGGCGGAGGAGGTTTTGTTGGATCCTCTTGGCGGCGGCGTTGCTGGCAGGCAGTTTTCCCAACGCGCGCAACTGGACGTGGACATCGCGCAAGGGAGCGATCTTGCGCCCCGCCGCCGCCAGCCGGCGGTTTTCGCGCCGGAAAATCTGCCCGGGAAAGGCCACCCGCAGCGAGCGCAGCAGCGAACGGAGCCGTTTGAGCGATTTGCGCGTGTTGTGCATCGCCCGGGCGCGATTGCGCCGCCGCAGCTCGCTCATCGCCAGCGCGATCTCCTCCGCGGCGATCCGCCCCAGCGCGGCGGAAAGCGCCTCATTTTTTTCGATGCGGTAGCTCATAGGGACGGGTGAGGGGTATCACAACCGGCGCCTGAACCAAAGGCATGAATATGTTACATTTAAGTTACAATGGCAATCTCATCCTCCTCTTCATCCTCCTCTTTGAAAAACACATCCAACTTCACCGTCCCGTCCCGCGCGGTGTGGACAATGGAATCCCCGCCCGCGGGCGCCGGGATATTGGTGGAGAATTGGTTCATGCTCACGTTGGTTTGAATGTGCGCAAGGCTCGCAACGCGCGGGCCAAGCTGTCGGCGTTGGCGGCGGCGGCGTCAATGTCCCACAAATCCCGCACGTAACCAATCAGGCTGCGGCTGAACAACCGGCCGGTTGTGGCAGTCGAACCGGGCCGAGTAACCAGGGTGTTTTGAATTTCCGCATTAGGCGAAAGTCTGGCCAGTCTAACGACCTCTTCCTTAGCCTGTGCTACCGATTCAACAGGTGTTGGAATGTCACTGGGATTCAGGGTGAGAAAGTCGGCCATGTTCTTGGCATCAGCCAGCAGCCAGGCTTCAACTTCACGAATTGCAACCCGGATGATGAAGTTTGGATGCACGGCGCCTCCGATCCATTCTTGAATAAGCTCGGGCGCGCAAGGGGCCACGTCCAAATCCGTCAGCAGTAGATGCGGCGTTCCAGCGGCGGCCTTGTTGAACGCCTGCGCGTTGGCCCTCAGATACCCATAGCCAGAAGGTTGAGGGTGAAAGTGGGGCAAAGCAGGCAACGGGTACCGCCCACGCACTTGAAACCCTCGCCGGACATGATTAAGCAACTTGCGCGCCACGGCATAGCTCAAATCGTCCTCGACCGCAATGTAGAAACTCGCGCCCATTTCTACGGTTCGATTAAATACATTTGTTGCGGGCTGGTCAGCGGCAAGACCGCCTCGCCGATTTTCATTCCTCCTTCCACCAGGGCCTTTGCTTCAGCGATGGAAGACGCCGGCCGGATGTCCGTTCCCTCGCTGTGCGGAATGAGCAGGAGAACTTCCTCCAGCCCAATCCCTTCGTCGGAGAGCAACGCGGCGCTATGCGTGCTCACGATGGCTTGCCGCCCTTGCTGCCCCGCCAGCTTGAGCATCAGGGCCGGTATCTGGCGCACGATTTCATTATTCAGCGACAGCTCGGGCTCTTCCAAAAGCAGCAAACCCTGGCTTTCCAACAACGCCCAGAACAAGCCGATGAACCGGATGGTGCCGTCCGAGAATTGATCCTCCTGTTGCCGCGCGCCCCGAGGTCGCCAATGCCTGTAGATTACCTGGATATGCGGTTTCCCCTTTTCATCCTCCACATAACTCAAGTCCTTGAACTGGGGCACAGCCACGCGCAGGGCCTTGCCCAACCGTTTCAGAAAACCTGTTCGCTCGCCCTTGGGCGTTTTCGCCAGGCGTTCCATGAAACTCAGACCAAAAGGTTCAGCCGTGGCCTTGGACGCCACAAACCGCTCCGGGTGGCGCACCATTTGAGGCACCAGATGCACATAACTCACCCTTTCAAAAAACTTCGCCACCTCGCGAAACTCCTGATTCGCAAACGTGGACTCCAAATGGGTCTGGGTCAGTCGCTCCGGGTCGGCCAAGTCCTTCGGATCGTCCTTTGGACGATCCAAAATCTTGGTTCCGTTTTGAAAGACTTTCTCATAAACCAGCCGCGCCTTGGACTCTTCGTTGTCCTGGGTAAGCCCAACGGCATATCGCCAGCGGGCTTCTTGGCCGGGACCCTCACTCAGATGAACCTCAATTCCAACGTCGGGATTCTGGCGCGCCGCAAGACACCGGATTTTTTTCAACCCGCCCGCTTCCGCGATGGCGTTTTGCAAACCGCCGCCCTCGCTCTTGGCGATGTCGCGCAGGAAACGGAATACTTCCAGAAAATTCGATTTGCCGGACGCGTTCGGCCCGACCAGGAAAACCCGGTCTCCAAGCTGAACATTCACGCGGATGAAATTGCGCCAGTTCGTCAAAATGATTCTGGAGACTATCATCTGTTTCTTTCAGTGTGCCGCAATCTCCAGTTTTTTCAAACTCTCAATTCCCTGGTCCTCCACGATCTTCACCGCCGCGCGCCCATGCCTGCCGGGTCCCAATGGCGGTGGCCGCCCGCCGCCTCCGGGCGGCCCTTTTCGCCGTTTGCCATCCCCTCAGCGCGGGGCTTTGGATAGGCGGACGAGCTGGCGCGGGGTCAGCAGCCAGCACAGGCTGGCGCATTTCCCGAAACGCAGGCTCTCCACGGCCAGCTTGCAGAGCGCGCCCTTCTTCAAATCTATGGCCAGGCCGGCATGGCCCGTGAGCAGAAGGGAGATCAATCCGCTCAGAAACGGTTCGTGGCCGACCAGCACGATGTTTTCCAGACGCGCGAAGTTTTCCGTGATTTCGGCGATCAGGGCCTCGGGTTGCGCGTCGGCGGCCAGATGGTTGGTGACAAATAGTTTCTTGGAATCGAACGATTCGGCCAGGATTTCGGCCGTGCGCAAGGCGCGCAGATACGGGCTGGTCAGAATGAGGTCAAAGGACAAATCCAATTTCCGGATGCCGGCGGCGGCCTGCTCCATGGTTTTTTCACCCTCGCTGGCAAGGGGTCGCTTGCTGTCCGGCCGGTATTTGGGGCTGCGGGGACAGGCCTTGGCGTGGCGGAGAAAGAAGAGGTTCACAGTTTGTTGGCTTCATGCCGGATGTCCCGCGCTTCGCACAGATAGACCACTTCCTGCGCGATGTTGGTCGCGTGGTCGGCCACCCGCTCCAGGCATTTGGAGACCGTCATCAGGTGAAGACAGCGGGTGATCGTGGAGGGGTCTTCGACCATGAAGCTGGATAGTTCCCGGTACACTTGGCGGTTCAGGGCATCCACTTCCTTGTCGCGGGGGATCACGGTGCGGGCCAGTTCGGCCTTGCGGTTCACGAAGGCGTCGAGCGATTCCTTGAGCATGGTCAGCGCAATGGCCGCCATGCGCGGGATGTCAATGTAGTTCTTGAGCTGAGGCTCCGCGTTCAGTTCCATGGCCCGCCGCGCGATGGTCGTGGCTTCATCGCCAATGCGTTCGAGGTTCTGGGAGATTTTCATCGCCACGGTGATCAGCCGCAGGTCCGTCGCCAGCGGTGCCTTGGAAAGCAGGTTGATCGCCATGTCGTCAATGTCAATTTCATACTGGTCCATGATGTCGTCGTTGTCCTGCACCTGCTCGGCCAGTTTGTCATTGCGGTCCACGATGGCCTGCAGCGCCTGGTTCAGCGCGCTCTCCGCGTAGCTGCCCATCATCAAAAGCGTTTCCTTGAAGTGGGCCAGATCTTCGTCAAAATATCTCTGCATACTCGCTCCTTATTGCCTCCTCAACCAAAACGCCCCGTCACGTAATCCTCCGTCTGCTTCTTTGAAGGATTTGTGAATAACCGGCCCGTCGCGTCGAATTCTATCAATTCCCCGATGTAAAAAAAGGCCGTCTGATCGGATATGCGCGCCGCCTGCTGCATGTTATGAGTCACTATAACAATGGTAAAGTGCTCTTTCAACTGGAGAATCAATTCCTCGATCTTGGCCGTCGCCAGCGGGTCCAGCGCCGAGGCCGGCTCGTCCATCAGCAACACTTCCGGCTCTATGGCCAGCGCCCGGGCAATGCACAGCCGCTGCTGCTGGCCCCCGGATAGGCTCATCGCGTTGGCGTGCAGGCGGTCCTTCACCTCGTCCCACAGCGCCGCCATGCGCAGCGAGCGTTCCATCCGTTCCTGCAGCAGGCTCCTCTGCCTCACCCCGTTGAGCCGCAGCCCCACGGTGGCGTTCTCCGCAATCGTCATCGTCGGAAAGGGGTTCGATTTCTGGAACACCATCCCCACCCGCCGCCGCACCAGCGTCGCGTCCACCTCCTTGCCGTAAAGGTCCTGCCCGAATAGCGTGATGCGCCCTTCCACCCGCGAGCCGGCCACCAGATCGTGCATGCGATTTAAGCTCCGCAGGAAGGTGGACTTCCCGCAGCCGCTCGGCCCGATGATCGCCGTCACCGCTTTGGACGGGATTTGCAGCGAGATGTTCCGCAGCACATGGTGCGCCCCAAACCACACGTTCAGATGCCGCACCTCGAAGGTCGCCGGCTTCCCCGCCGCCTGCGCCGGCGCCGGAGGCGGCGGCTCAGACTGCGCGGAGGGTGTGATTTTCAAGGCGGGCAACTGGGGTTGTGGAGTCATGCAATCACTATTTCACCAGGTGTGGCGCGGAGCCGCGGGTCATGATTCTGACCCCGACGTTCAGAGCCAGGGCGAAGAGGATCAACACCAAGGCTCCCGCCCAGGCCTGGCGGTTCTGGTCGGGAAAGGGCGAATTGGCATAGTTGAATATCTGCAAGGTCATCGCGTTGATCGGTTCGGATAGATTGTGGCTCCAGAAATTATTCCCAAGCGCCGTGAAGAGCAGCGGCGCCGTCTCCCCGATCACCCGGGCTCCCGCCAGCAGGATGCCGGTTATCACCCCTCGGCTCGCCGTTTTCAGCACCACGTGCAGCACGATCCTCCAACGCGGGATGCCCAGCGCATAGGCCGCTTCACGATACCCGTTGGGCACCATCGCCAGCATTTCCTCCGTCGTCCGGATCACTATCGGGATCATCATGAATCCCAGCGCCAATCCCCCCGCGTATGCCGAGAAGCCCGTGATCGGCACCACCACCAGCGCCCAGATCACGATGCCCCACACGATAGACGGCGTCCCATTGAGTATATCCGCCGCAAACCGCACCGCCCAACTCAGCCGCCGCCCTCCAAACTCCGAAAGGTAAATCCCTCCCAACACCCCGATCGGCACTCCCACCGCCGCCGCCAGGCCCAGCAATACCAGACTCCCCACCATCGCATTGGCCATCCCCCCGCCGATCTCCCCGGCCGCTTTGGGCAACTGCGTGAAAAAGTTCAGGTCCAGCGAACTGGCCCCCTTCTTGACCAAACTAAACAGCAACAATGCCAGGGGCGCGATGACCACCACCGCGCACGTCAGACACAGGCCCGATACCATCGAGCTTTTCACTTTGCGCCAACGATGCTGCCAGTTGTTCTTCATGCTCATGCTCCAGAAGATCTCTGCCCGCCTATCGCGCCGATCAATAGATGCGCCACCACATTGGTCGCCACCGTCACCAGCACCAGCATCAGGCCCAACTCAAATAGTGCGCTCAGATAGAGTCCCTGCGTCGCTTCGGCGAATTCGTTGGCGATCCCGCTCGCCAGCGTGGCGGCCGGGGCAAAGAGCGACTTCGGTATCTCCTCCCGGTTCCCGATGACCATCATCACCGCCATCGTTTCCCCCAGCGCGCGGCCCAGCCCCAGCATTGCCGCCCCAAATATCCCGCGCGTCGAATATCGCAACACCGCCAGCCTCGTCACTTCCCAGCGCGTGGCCCCCAGCGCGAAGGCCGCTTCCCGCTGCGTATCCGGCACCGCCCGGAACACCTCGCGCGAAATGGAGGTGATGATCGGCACGATCATTATCGCCAGGATCACTCCCGCCGAAAGGATGCACTGCCCGTATATCCGCCCCTGGAACCAGGGCACAATACCTAACAGCTTTTGCAACGCCGGATAAAAACCGCTTTGCATCCACGGCACCAGCACCAGGATCGCCCATAGCCCAAAGACCACACTCGGAATCGCCGCCAGCATCTCTATCATGGAAATGGACGGTTGCCGCAGCCAGCCCGGCGCCAGTTCCGTCAAATATACCGCCGTCGCCAGGCTCAACGGCAGCGCGATCAGCAAGGCAATCAGCGACGAAACAAACGTGCCGAATATAAACGGCAGCGCCCCATAGTCCCCGTGCCCAGGGTCCCAATTGGAATGGACAAAAAAATGCCAGCCGAATTTGGCCAGCGATAGCTGCGCCCCGTGCCAGAGCACCCATCCCACCAGCAACAAGAGCACCATCACGAACATCGCCATCACCCACGTCAGCCCCCGAAACACATTATCCGCGACCCTCCCCGGAGGCGCCAGCACAATCCCCCCCGGCGGTCCACTCTTTACTAACTCTGCGGCTGCGTTCATAAAGCTCGTTTCTATTGGCAAGCGGGCTTGGCCGCGCCCCCAAAAGTTTGCGCTCCAATTGATTTTAGGCAAAAACTAATAGCTGATCGTCTCGATTTCCTTGAGCACGCGCGTGCTCAATGCCTGCGGCAACGGCGCATAACTCAGCGGCTCAGCCATGCTCTGCCCCGTGGTCTCCGCCCACTTCAGGAATTCCACCAGCTTCTTCCCTTTTTCGGCGTTGCCTGGCTTCTGGTAAACCAGCAGCCAGGTCGCCCCCGCGATGGGATAGGCCTGCTCTCCCGGCGGGTTGACCATCGAAAAACGAAAATCCTCCGGGATGCGGGCCGTGGCCAGCGCCGCCGTCACCGATTGAATTGATGGAACAATATATTTCCCCGCCGCGTTCTTGATGCTCGCGTAAGGCAGTTTCTGTTCGATCGCATAGACCAGTTCCACGTACCCGATCGAGCCGGGGATTTGTTTGATCTGCTCCGTCACCCCTTCGCTCCCCTTGGCCCCAAGCCCCACGGGCCATTTTACCGCCGTCCCCCGCCCCACGCTCGTTTCCCATTCCTTGCTCACGCTGCTCAGATAATCCACAAAGATGAACGTCGTCCCGCTCCCGTCGGAACGATGGGCCACCGTGATCCCCGTCCCCGGCAATTGGGCGCTCGGATTTTGCCCCGCTATCGCCGGATCATTCCATTTGGTGATTCTCCCCAGGAATATCCCCGCCAGCGCCGGCCCATCCAGTTGCAGCCCCGGGTTTCCCGGAAGGTTATATGTGATCACGTCCGCTCCCGCCACCGTCGGAACGTGCAGGATTTTCCCGGGCGCCGACGCCAGACTCTCATCGCTCATCGGACCGTCGGAGGCGCCGAAATCCACCGTCCGGGCCAGGATCTGCCTTTGGCCCCCGCCTGAACCGATCGGTTGGTAATTGAATTGCACGTTCGGATCCACCTTGCTGTACTCCTCAAACCATTTTGCGTAAATCGGGTTCGGGAAAGTGGCCCCGGCCCCGAGCAGATGGAGCGGCGCTTTTTGCCCACAGCCGGTCACCAGGGCGGCGCCCAGAACAATGGCTGGAAAGGTTCTCTTGTTCATACGGCTATTTTAACAGGCTCAATTTTCCGGCTTCAACCTTTTTAGCTCGGCTCCCCATGTCTGGGGTCGCTCTTTGATACAGGTTGGATATGACGCGCAAAAGGCATTCCTGTGACAATGTTGTGACAATCTCCTGCCGCCCCGCCTGAATAATCCGCTTGCTTGCCGGCGGATTTCTGGAAAGGTCTTCCCATGCCAAAATGGCCCAAGCAACTCCCGCCCATCACGCCGGATGATCAGCGCATCTGCGACGAATTCATGGAGCACTGGCACGACGTGTTCCCCAACCGATTCAGCGTCGCCGACCGTTTCACCCACCAATACGTCGCCAAACACTGCCCCGCCAGCTTCCTCCGCACCCTGGAAATCGGCCCCGGCCTGGGCGAACACCTCAAATATGAAACCCTCAGCCAGGAGCAGGAGCGCAATTACGTCGCCGTGGAAAGCAGACCCAACATGGCCAAACGCCTTCGCCAGGCCTTCCCGAATATCCAGGTCCGCGTCGGCGATTGCCAGCAGCCCCTGGATTTCCCCGACGGCTATTTTGACCGCATCCTGGCCATCAACGTCCTCGAACATTTGCCCAACCTGCCGGCCGCCGTCCGCCAAATGCACCGCCTCTGCAACAAATCCTCCGGCCTTTTCTCCATCGTCATCCCCTGCGAAGGCGGCCTGGCTTACGCCATCGCCCGCGAAATCTCCGCCAAGCGCATCTTCCAGAAGCGCTACCACCGCCCCTACCACATCTTTATCGGCCGCGAGCACATCAATGTCGCCAGGGAGGTCCTCGCCGAACTGGACCCCTATTTCCAAATCGTCCACTCCACCTACTTTCCCATTCCCGTCAGGCTCGAATTTTGCAACCTTTTCATCGGCGCCAACCTCAAGCCCAAGGCCCAACCGCCGGCCCCATCAACGGGGCTTTCGTAACACCGTGTCCCGCCGCTCCCAGGCCGGGTCGGTCCGCGGATAATCCAGATTGTAATTCAGGCCCCGGCTTTCCGGCCGTTCCAAGGCCGACGCGATGATCAGCTCCGCCACCGTGGCAATGTTCCGCAGTTCCAGCAGGTCGCTGTTCACCGTGAAGTCCCAGTAGTATTCCTGTATTTCCTCCTGCAAATTGGCGATCCGGCTTCGCGCCCGCTGCAGCCGCTTGTTGGTTCGCACGATCCCCACGTAGTCCCACATCAGCCGCCGGATTTCCTCCCAGTTGTGGGATACCACCACCAGTTCGTCCGGGTCGTGCGCGTTGCCCGAACGCCAGTCGGGCAGGCTCACCCCGCTTTTGGGCTCCGGGTTCCGCGCCGCCCGTTCCGCCGCCCGATGCGCGCAGACCAGCGCCTCCAAAAGCGAATTGCTCGCCAGCCGGTTCGCCCCGTGCAACCCCGTGCAGGCCACCTCCCCCACCGCGTATAAACCGTCAATCTCCGTCCGCCCGTCCACCGTCGTCCAGACCCCGCCGCATTGATAATGCGCCGCCGGCACCACCGGAATCGGCTCCTTGGTCATGTCCACCCCGTACCTCAGGCAGGTCGAGTAGATGTTCGGAAATCGGTCCATTAAAAATCGCGCCGGCTTCTGCGTGATGTCCAGCAGCACATGGTCCGCCCCGCTTTTTTTCATTTCGCTGTCAATCGCCCGCGCCACAATGTCCCGCGGCGCCAGCGATTTCAGCGGGTGGTATCGGTCCATGAACTCCACCCCCTCCCGGCTCTTCAACACCCCGCCTTCCCCGCGCACCGCCTCGCTGATCAGAAACGACTTGGCCTTCGGATGATACATGCACGTGGGGTGGAATTGGATGAATTCCATGTTCGCGATCGCCGCCCCGGCCCGGTACGCCATCGCCACCCCGTCCCCCGTCGCGATGTCGGGGTTGGTCGTGTAGAGATACACCTTCCCGCAGCCCCCCGTGGCCAGCAGCACCGTCCCGGCGGCAAAGGTCTCCACCCGGTTATTCTTCTTGTCAAACACGTAGGCCCCCAGGCATCGGTTGGGCCGCGGGTCGAACAACTGGCCCAGCTTCTGCGTGGTGATCAGATCTATCGCAAAATGATTCTCAAATACCTCGATGTTCGGGACCGCCGCGATGGCGTTGAGCAAGGCCCGCTCCACTTCTTGGCCCGTGATGTCCTTGGCATGCAGGATGCGCCTCTTGGAATGGCCCCCTTCCCGCCCCAGGTCCAGCTCCCGCCCCCCGGCGATCTCCCGCTCCGTAAACTTCATCCCCGTCTCCATCAGCTCCGCGATCCGCGCCGGCCCTTCTTGAATGATGTCCCGCACCACCTCCTCGTGGCATAGCCCCGCTCCGGCCGCCAGCGTGTCCCGCACATGAATCTCCACCGAATCCTCCTTGCTCGTCACCGCCGCGATGCCCCCCTGCGCGTAATTGGTGTTGGACTCCGCGCGCGTTTTCTTGGTCACAATCGCCACCCGCCCCAGCGCCCCAACCTTCAAGGCGAAGGATAGCCCGGCAATCCCGCTCCCCAACACCAGAAAATCAAAGTTCTTCATCACCTGCCCTGGATTGAACAACAAAAACCCGCCCCGACAAAGACAAAACGCGCTCTTACGCGGCACTGCCCCCGCCGCGGTTTTTCTTCGCCCGCGGCAGGCTGCTCCTCAAGCCTTCAATCACGGCAGAACGTGGCCCGGAATGCTGCATCGCGCATTTTCCCCGACCGTTCCAATGATGTACTCCCCGCCGGCGGGACAGACCGGGAATTCTCCTTTGGGCCCGCGGCCCATATAAGGCCTCAGGTCGTCCATCGTCGGCGTGTCCGTGCTCTGCTTGTTGTGTTCCAAGGCCCATTGTTGTTTGGCCGCCTGAATCATCCGGAGATTGTTGATGCAGGCGTTCTCTTGCGACGTGCTTCTTGCCCTGACGAAATTGGGGATCGCAATGGCGCTTATCATCCCGACCACGCCGACGGCCGCCGGGATGAACATCACGTTCGCGGATTTATTCCCGTTGGCGAATCCCTCCCATCCTTCCGGTCCGTTGACTCCAACGCTGAACAGGAAGGCCCCCTGGTTGGTGCCCAGCATGTTGCGCAATGTTTCCGCCTGGCCGCCCAGCGCCGCGGTTTGACTGCTCAAGGCGCCCTGCGCCGCCTTGCTCAGTGTCCGGCCCAGTTTTTCGCTGATCACCGAGAAGTTGTTGCCTTCCAATGGGATTCCCTGCGAAAGCCGTTTGAATTCCGCCGTGGACTTGAATCCGGTCCTCTTCCCCGCTTCCACGTCCAGGATTTCCTTCAGCAGCCCTTCCGAGGAGGTCAGGAAAAGATAGTCTCCGCTGCGCGCTATCGTCGGCGTCAGCTCAATGGGCAGCGGCAGCGGTATTTTCATCGTGCGGCTTTTCACCCCGGACCCGTTGGATTTCACCACCATCGGGTTGCCGGCCAGCAGCTGGTCCACCCGGTTGAAAATCACATCCGATTTCACTTTCGCATAAATCGCCAGCGCCGGCTCGGGAATTTCCATCGGATTGCTCGGAATGGGGAGCGTGACTAATTTGGAATCATCTATGGTCAATATCACCCCGTATCCGCCCCCGAGCGAGCCGAGCAAATCATCCAGGCCCAGACCCGTCCGCGCCTTGAACAGCGCGGGAAACGCCGCCATCTGCTTGTCCACTTCGGGAAGGTGCAGCCGGGCCACTTCCGTTTGGATGGTCTTCCAGACCAGCGGCACATCCAGATCGCTATAGCTGGCAAAGGCCGTGCTCTCGGGCAGCAAATCCAGTTCCTTCAACGCATGCGGCGCCTTGCCGAACAGTGACCAGATAAACCCGTCGTTCTGGCCCGCATAATGGTGGATCACCACTTTGCTGTAATAGAACCCCTTTTCGCGCGCAATCGAGCTGGCCCCAAACCCGCTGATGTGTTCAATCCCGCTGTCTTTCACCAGCGCCGTCGCCACCTCAAAGCCCTTGGCAATGGCATCCTTTCCCCCCGCCGCGGCCATCGGCAGGCTGCTCAGCGTGTTGCTCCATTGCTCCATCGCTTTTGACAGCCCGGACAGCGCCTGCTCCGTGCTCAGGTACAGGTAAAGGCTGCCGCCTTTGTTGAGTTTGGCCGTCACCTCGTCGAAGCTGTTCTTCTCGGCGGAAACGATTTCCCCGCCGCCGCCGCCGCCGCCGGTGGTGGGAGCCGCCGTCGGCGTCGCCCCTTCTTTTTTCTGGCAGCCGGCGAACAGCGCGGTCAGGCCGAGGCACAGGGCAAGCTGGACGAGTTTCAATATGCGGGCATTCATGATTCCTTTTTTTCAGTCAGTTTGTATTTGCAACGGCTTCCATCAGACCCTTTTCCCCGGAGGAAAGCCAGAATAAAGTGGCCCAATTTTTGTAATTGACCCAAGCACAATTCTTGCTGCCCGAATTCCCCCAAAGCACATTCCGCACCGGTCGGGGGAGCACACGCGCCCCCGCGTGTAGCGGTCGGCGCCCCCGCCGACCGCATCTTGGCGTTCAGTCCCGGAAGAGCGCTGAATTCTTCATGTCTGCTGGCCCAGCCCCTTCAGCCGGCCATGTTAAAATAGTTTGTCCGGTTCACGCGAAAACAGGCATCTATTAGTGAATGCAAGAACTGGACGACATCACGCTCCTGCGCCAATTCGCGGCAGACCGGTCTGAAGCCGCCTTCCAGCAATTGGTTTCGCGCCATGCCGCCTTCGTCCATTCCGCCGCGTTGCGCCAGGTGCGCGATCCGCAGCTCTCCGCGGAAATCACCCAAGCCGTGTTCATGATCCTCGCTCAAAAGGCCGCCCGCATTTCGGACAAAACCATCCTCACTGGCTGGCTCTTCAAAACCACCCGGTTTGTCGCCCTTGCCCAGGTCCGCGCCGAGGCCAGACGCCGCCAACATGAACAGGAGACCCAGATGCACTCCCAACTACAGTCCCAATCTCCACCCGGCTCCCCTGACCAAGCCTGGGCGGAACTTTCACCCCTGCTCGATGATGCCCTGGCGCAGCTCGGTGAAACCGACCGCCAAGCCGTCCTCTTGCGCTTCTTCGAGAACAAGAGCCTGGCCGAAGTGGGACACAAATTGGGTGCCGGCGAAGACACCGCCCGCAAACGCGTCAGCCGTGCTCTGGAAAAATTACGCAAGTTTTTCGCAAAACATCGCATTTACTACTCCACGGCGATCATCGCCGGCGCCATTTCTGCCAACTCCGTCCAAGCCGCCCCGCCCGGGTTGGCAGCAACCATCCCCGCCATGGCTGTCAAGGGTTCAGCCATCTCGGTCTCAACACTCACCCTTATGAAGAAAGCATTAGAACTTATGACCATTGCAAAACTCAAGGCCGCGGCCCTCATCGCCGTTGCGGCGCTTTTCGCCACCGGAACCACTCTCCTCGTCCACAAAGTCGTCGCTCAATCCGCCCCCGATTCCCCCGCGGTTGACGACTCCGCTTGGGACCACTTGAGTTCGCGGGCCTTGCAAGCCCTCCCGCCTGTCTTCATTCTTCGTCCCACCCATTTTGCGCCCCCCGCCGCGGCGGGCGCCACTTTCTCCGCTGGCGCAGGATTCGGTGGCGGGACGGTTTTGGCTGGCGACAAAATGCTGGGACGCGCCATCCCCTTCCAGACCCTCATGGCTATGGCTTACGGTGTGGACCTCAACCGCGTGGTCTCCGTGCCCGGCGCGCCGACCGGCCCTTTCGATCTGCTCATGACCATCCCGGATGCGTCCAAAGAAAAACTGCAGGCTGAGATCAAACGCCAGTTCGGCTGCGTCGCGCACACCGAATCCCGTCCCACCGACGTCCTCCTGCTCACCGTCCGGCAGGCCAACGCCCCAGGCCTGCAGCCCAGCCGGCAGCAGGCTGGAACGGGCGCGGTTTCCTCCCGCAGCAGCATGTCCAACTCCGGCGGCGCGGCCATGCGCTCCAAACACTTCAGCTTCCAAAATCAAACCATCGCCAACTTGGTCGCCAATTTGCAACCCGAATTCAGCCAGCCTATTCTTGACAGAACCGGTCTGACCGGGAGCTTTGACGTTTCCATGGACGTTACCTTTGGCAACGGCACGTCGGAGAGCGACGCCATCATGCAAACAATGCGCGCGCAACTCGGCCTCGAGCTCACCCCTGGCCGCGAACCGCTCAACCTCCTGATCGTTGAAATAGCGAAGTAAAACAACATCCGATACCATTTCTGGTTTGCTTTTCCATCGCAAAAATCTCCTCCCGGCCGCTTCCATAAAAATACAAAATTAAACAGCCGGGCTTCCCCCGCTTCGCCCCCTTTCACTGCGCCCGCCCGAACTTCTTCTCCAGTTCCCGGAAACTCATTTCGATCAGCGTCGGCCGCCCGTGCGGACAGGTGTAGGGCATCGCGCAATGCCGCAAATCCTCGATCAGGTTCTCCAATTCCGGCCAGGCCAGATAATCGTTGGCTTTGACCGCATGGCGGCAGACGGTCTTGGCCACCGTGTGCTCCCCCAGCCGCAGCGTGTTCACCCCCTGGCCCGCCGCCTTCAACTCATCCACCAGCGTCAAAACAAAGAGGCGCGGATCGCTCACCTTCACAAAGGGAGGCAGCGCGTCAAGCAAAAAGGTGCGCTCGCCAAACTCGCTCAGCCCCACCCCCAGGCGCGTCAGCGTCGGCAGTTGCTCCCGCAGAAATAGCGCGTCCCGCACGGGCAGCTCCACCGTTTCGGGCAGCAGCAATCGTTGGCAGGGCGCCGCGGCCGTTTCCTCCAGCCGCCGCAGCATTTCCTCGAAAAGAACCCGCTCATGCGCCGCGTGCTGGTCCAGCAGCACCAGCCCGCGATCCGATTCCAGCACTACGTACAGTCGCCCGATCACCCCCACCAGCCGCAGCGGTACTTGCAGCAGCGGCGGCGCGGCGGGCAGCGGCGCTGGCGCGGCGGAAGGCGGCGACGCCGCTTGCGCGACGGCCGGCGCGGACGGCGGCGGCGCAAGGGCCGCGGGCTGCGAAGCGGGCGCGCGCGCGGGCCAGTCTGCCGGCGGCAGCGCCGGCCTCGGAGTATCCGGCAGTTTCGTTGGCGCCGGAATCACCGCAACCGCTTCGGCCGCCGCAAGGCGCGCCGTCTTTCTGGCCGACGCGTGGTAATTGAGCAGGCTCTCACGAATCGCCTGCGCCAGCAGTTGGCGCACCGCCTTTTCCCGATGGAATTTCACCTCCCGCTTGGCCGGGTGAATGTTCACGTCCACCTCCGCCGGATTGACCTCCAGAAACAGGCAGCAGACCGGATACCGCTCCTTCATCAGCGCCGTGTGGTAGCCTTCCAACAACGCGTAATTCACCCCCCGGTTTTCCACAGGTCGCCGGTTCACGAACACATGCTGGTCCGCCCGGCTCGACCGCGAGACGCCCGGCGCCCCGATCAATCCCCACACCCGAAACGGATGCGATGGCGTCGCCGCCGCCTCCTCGGCCTCCAGCTCGCTTTCTTCGCGCGTGGAGGGCAGAACCCCTTTGAAATCCAACTTCAGCAGCTTCTCTTCGCCCCCGCCCAACCCGCGCCAGCGCTCGCGCAACGCGGCCAGCCGGTCGGCGTTCCGTACCGGCGGCAGTTGCCAGACCGCCCGGCCGTCTTTGAGGAAATCCAGCGCCACCCCGGGAAACGCCAGCGCCGCCAGCGTCAGATAATGCTGGATGTGGGCCGACTCCGTTTCTTCGGCCCGCAGAAATTTTCTGCGCGCGGGCAAATTGTAAAAAAGCTGCCGCACTTCGATGGACGTGCCGGGGGCGCTGCCGCAGCTCTTGACGGCGATGATTCTTCCCCCGTGCACGATCACCTGCGTCCCTTCCGGCGCCTGGCTTTCTCCCTCGCGCGTCGTCAGCGTGAATCGGCTCACGCTGGCGATGCTCGGCAGCGCCTCGCCCCGAAATCCCAGCGTCGTGATCGCGCTCAAGTCCTCCGCGCGCTGGATCTTGCTCGTGGCATGCCGTTCCAGGCACAGCAGCGCGTCGTCACGGCTCATGCCCACGCCATCGTCCGTCACCCGCATCAAGCTCCGTCCGCCCGCGTGGATTTCCACGCAAAGACGCCCTGCTTGCGCGTCCAGCGAGTTCTCCACCAATTCCTTCACCACGCTGGCGGGCCGTTCCACCACTTCGCCGGCCGCGATCTGGTTGGCGATTTGCTCGGACAATAAATGAATGCGATTCATGGAAGCGGCCCGGCTCGCGGGCCATGCCCCCGGCCCCTGACCCGCCGCGGCCCGGAGTTCATTACGACCTCGCAGCCGGGACAATCGGCAAGGCAAACCCGAATATCGCCCCGCCAGTCTCCGCCGAATTCCGGGCGTATATGGTCCCTTTATGGTCCTGTATGATCTTCTTGCAAATGGATAGACCCAATCCCGTCCCGTTGGATTTGCCGTATGTGGCGAACGCCTGAAAAAGACGATCCAGCATTTGCGGCGCAATGCCCTTCCCGGTGTCTTGCAGCTCGGTCACCACCGCATTGTCGCTGTTCACGCTGAAACTCAGTTTCACCTTCCCCCCGCCGGGCATCGCATCGGCCGCGTTGCCGATCAAATTGTGGAAAACCCGCGCCAGCCGCTGGGGATTCACCTGCACCGACACTGCGGGCGGCTGGTTGATGTATTCGATGGCCACCGACTTCAGGGCCGCCTCCGGCCGAATATCCTCGATGAGCTGCTGCACAAACCCGCGGTAATCCACGCACGCCAGCACGAAATGCGCGCTCGACCCCTGCGCAAATTCCAGCAGCTCGTTGACCATGTTGCTGATCCGTTCCACCTGCTTGCGAATCCGCACTTTGGATACCTGCCGCGATTCCACCGTCGCCGCGGGCATGCACGCCATGTCCGCCGATATCCCAATGATATTCAACGGGTTCTTCAAATCATGCACGATCGAACTGGCAAATCGGCCCACCAGCGACAGCCGCTCCGATTCCAGCACCTCTTTGGTGTATTTCTCGTTGAAATCCCGCATTCGTTTGCTCAACTCCCGCACCACCGAAGTCGCCAGTCGCGGTGTGGTGTCCAATAGCCGGACCAAGTCGTTGCGTTCGATGAAATAAACAGTGGCCGCCTCCTCGGCCACCACACCCAGCGAGCGGGGACTGTTGTCCAGCACCGCCATTTCCCCGAACAGGTCCCCCGCCACCGCGCGAGAAATCGGCCGCCCCTCCCCGTGCGCCACCACTTTGGTCAGGACGACCGTTCCCTCCTTCACCACATAGATCCCATCCCCGGCATCCCCTTCTTTGAAGATGATTTGACTGGGCGCGTAAGTCCGTTCCTGCGTCACCCGCTTCACGTTGACCATGTCCGCGGGCGACAGGTCGCAAAAAAGCTTGCTCGATTCCAAGGGCACCATCTTGCCATTATATCCAGAGCCGCCCACAGGTAAAGCAGATTTGGTCCCCTTGCGGTGGATGGGGGCATTCCATTTTTTTGGATGCTTCTCTGTCATGGACTGGATTTGAGCGTTGGAGACGATAACCAATGACAAATTTTCACAGCCATCCCATAGAGGCGAAAAAAACGACCTGTGGCCCGAATGGCAGTTAGTTTAGGCGTCGAAAAGCCGCGGGGTTTTCATGAGGCGCTGGTGTCAAGACGATAACGATTTTGATGGGGAATCTCCAGCCACTGGTGCCGGTGGTTCATCAGGCGTG
>Ga0181539_1001453_pt1 | contig 25981 bp, 22 predicted proteins | sample PEATcosm2014_Bin_46_FD_119767 | JGI IMG/M metagenome (GOLD analysis project Ga0181539, IMG submission 119767) | Peatland microbial communities from MTU Mesocosm Facility, Houghton, MI, USA - PEATcosm2014_Bin23_60_metaG | ecosystem: Environmental > Terrestrial > Soil > Wetlands > Peat | place... | reverse complement strand
GGGGTGCCCTCCTCAATGGCGTTCAGAGATACTTCAGCAACATCATTCTGAAGCCGCCGTTGCAGGAGGGCAACCCTGCCGTTCACCCATCACCTCAAAAACCTGTTTTGGACACAAGTGACAGGATTGCGCCCGCTTCGCGGGCTAAATATGTTGGATATTATACGCAGCAGCGATACGAAATCGATAGATAGACTGCTCCGCGCGCGCTCCACAACTTTGACGGAGGCTGAAGCGGTAGTGCGCCCTATCCTTGAGGACATCCGGCGCCGCGGCGACCGCGCCCTGCTGCGTTACGTGAAGAAGTTTGACCGCCTCGACCTCCGCAAGACCGGCTTCACGGTATCCCGCGAAGAAATTCGCCGTGCCTATCGCCAAGTCCCCCGCGGCTTTGTGGCGGCGGTGCGCGTGGCGGCGACGAACATTCGCAAGGCGGCGCGCCGGCAGTTGCCGCGGACGTGGACGTGCCTCACCCGCCCCGGCGTGAGCGTTGGACAAATCCTCCGGCCGCTCGAGCGCGTGGCCTGCTATGTTCCCGGCGGGCGCTTCCCCCTGCCTTCAACCGTGCTGATGGGCGTCTTCCCCGCGCAAGAGGCCGGAGTCCGCGAAGTGATCGTGACTTCTCCACGACCCGCTCCGGCCGTTCTGGTGGCCGCCGACCTGCTGGGCGTAAAGAAAATCTATCGACTGGGCGGGGCACAGGCCATCGCCGCCTTCGCCTTCGGAACCGAGTCCGTCCCGCGCGTGGACAAGATTGTAGGGCCGGGGAATCGCTATGTTGCTGCCGCCAAGAAGCTGGTGGCGGGCGAGTGCGGCATCGATTTCATCGCCGGGCCATCGGAACTGGTGCTGGTGGGCGGACGCGGCAACGCGGAGTGGATTGCGGCGGATTTGGTTGCGCAAGCTGAGCACGACCCCGATGCCGTGGCAATATTCATCACCACTTCCCTCAAATTGGCGCTCCAGGTGCAAGCGGCGGCGCGGGGAATTGTGGCGCGGCTGGAGCTGCCGCTCGCGGGCCAGTCGCTTGCCGCTCAGGGCGGAATCATCGTCACCCGCAACATGGCGGAGGCCGCGGAACTCGTCAATCGCCTGGCGCCCGAACACCTTACCCTCTTCGAGGGCGCCACGACTTTGCTGGGGCGCATCCAATCCGCCGGCTCCATCTTTCTGGGTGCGTATAGTCCTGTGGCCGCGGGAGATTATGCCTCGGGGACCAATCACATTCTTCCCACCAGCGGAGCGGCGCGTCTGCGCGGTGGCCTGAGCGCCGCGGATTTTGTGAAGTCCATTTCCGTCCAACGGCTCAGCCCCCGTGGGCTGGCAGGACTGGAAAAGACCTTGGTCACGCTGGCGAATACCGAGGGGCTGAAGGCGCACGCATATTCCGTCCAGACCCGCTTTGTGGGGAAAGGCGCCCAACGCAGAGGGATGGTGGTTCGCGAGATGGGCGGCGTGCGGTCGACAAATTGACGCTCGCAATCGTACGCTCCGGGCGATGATTGCGACAAAATGTCTGAAGCACGGGGATTATGATACCCCCAAGACGTTTACGGAAGTTAAGTACAATGTAATCTGTAGTTTAAGTTGAGACAGGCGATTTGAAATCCTGCGGGCAATTGCCCTTATTCGTGGACTATCCACAATACGCATCCGGGAGCGCCTTAGGAATTAGCAAATGATTCGACCCCGCCAAGCCATTGAAACTTTGAAAAAGTACCGTCCTCCCCAAGAGGGGCGCGGTGGCAAGATGCGCCTGGACTTTAACGAGAATACGGTGGGCTGCCCTCCTCAGGTGATTCGCGCTTTGCGGCGCGCCTTGAGCCCGGAGATGATGACGCGCTATCCCGAGTACGACGAAGGGCGCCGCACGCTCGCCGCTTATTTTCGCGTGGCCCCGGAAGAGATGCTTCTCGCCAACGGCACCGACGACGCAATCAAGATGGTCTGCGACACGTTCGTCGATCCCGGTGACACGTTACTGGTTCCCGCGCCTACTTTCCCGGTGTATGAATTCTTCAATAATGTTGCGGGCGGGAAAATCCTGCGCATTCGCTACGATGAACATTTTCGCTTGCCTACGGATGAATTCATCGCAACCCTGAAAAAGCAAAATGTACGTTGGGTGGCGCTGGCCAATCCCAACAATCCCACGGGCACGCAGATTCCCAAGACCGCATTGAAGGCCATTCTGCTGGCGGCTCCGGAAACGGTGGTGCTGGTTGATGAGGCATATCAGGATTTCTCCGGGCAGACCATCCTGCCGTGGATTCGCAAATATCCGAACCTGATCGTGACGCGGACTTTTTCGAAGGCCTTCGGCCTGGCCGCGCTGCGCATGGGCTGCCTCTTCGCCAACCGCCAACTCATCGATCCCTTGCAACGCGGGCAGAATCCCTTTGCCGTAAACTCGCTCGCCTTGATGTGCGCTTGCATCGCCATCCGTTACGACGCTCAGGTGAGAAAGTATGCGGAGACCATCCGCGCGAATCGCGCGGGCTTCTGCCGCTGGCTCGACGCCCACGACATTCCCTACGTCCCCAGTTCCGCGAATTTCGTCCTGACGCGGGTGGGCGAGCACGCTCCGGAGATCGCCCGCCAACTGCGCGGCAAGAAAATCCTGGTACGCGATTGGAGTTACGACCCACACCTGAAGGGTTACCTGCGATTCACGATCGGCTCGCAAGCGCAAACGCGCCGCCTCATGGCTGAACTTCAGCGCCTGCAAGATCTCATCCAGACTCGCAATGGCGTACGGGCTTGGAAAAACATGGTCGCTTACTCTTCTACAGGATGGTTTGCATGAAGGCCCTCATCAGGTCGCATCGAATGGTAGGGGCCAGCGGCGCTGGCCCCGGGCCGAACGCCGTTCGGCCCTACAGGGGGTTTGCATGAAAGCGCGCATCGCGTCCTTGCATCGCCAAACCGCCGAGACCGATATCCGCGGGCGCCTGAATCTGGACGGTCGCGGCACTTACAAAATCTCGACGGGCATTCGCTTCCTTGACCACATGTTGGAACTCTTCACCCGGCACGGCGCCTTCGACCTGGATCTCGAAGCTCACGGCGACCTGGACGTCGATCAGCATCACACGGTGGAAGATGTGGGCATCGTCCTCGGCCAACTTTTGCGTGAGGCGCTGGGTTCCAAGAAGGGCATCAATCGCGCGGGTTATTTCCTGATGCCGATGGACGAAACCCTGGCGATCGCCGCCATCGACCTGAGTGGCAGGCCCTACTTGGTGCTGAAAGCTCCCCTGAAGGTGCGGTACGTGGGCGATTTACAAACCGAGCTGCTGGAAGATTTCTTTCACGGCTTCACCACCAGCGCCGCTGCCAATGTGCACCTCAAGGTCGCGTACGGACGGTCCAGCCACCACGCCATTGAAGCCCTGTTCAAAGCGTTTGCGCGAGCGCTGCGCTTTGCCTGCTCGCGCGACCGCCGCCTGCAAGCGCAACTTCCCAGCACCAAGGGGCTTCTATGATTGCCGTCCTCGACTACGGCGGCGGGAACGTGGGCTCAGTGCTCAAGGCGATTGAATACCTGGGCCTGTCGGCCGAAAGGGTCGATCAGCCTGCGGCGCTGAAGGCGGCGGAAAAAATAATTTTCCCTGGACAAGGCCACTTCGGCGCCATGATGAAGGGGCTCGCGGAGCGCGACTTGCTGGCACCGCTGCGCGAAGCCTTCGCCGAGGGAAAACCTTTCCTGGGCATCTGCCTGGGCTTGCAAGCCCTCTACGAATCGAGCGAGGAAGCCTCCGGTGTCGCCGGCCTAGGTATCCTGCCGGGATGCGTGACGCGCTTTCAGGGAGTTTTCAAGGTTCCCCACGTCGGGTGGAGCCAGCTTGTTCTCCACCCTAAAACAGAGTTATTCCGCGGCGTTGCTGACGGCAGCTTTGTTTACTACTGCCATTCGTATTATGGGCCCGTGACGCCCGAAGCGTGCGCCCTCACCGAATATGGCCAAACATTCGCTGCGGGAATCGAAATGAAGAAACTCTGGGCTGTCCAGTTTCACCCCGAAAAGTCAGGAGAAGTTGGGTTGAAGGTTCTGAGTAATTTCTTGAACTTGTGAGTTGTCCGTGGTCCGTTGTCCGTTGCAACGCGACAACCTCAGCGGTTCTGTGGCAACGGACAAAAAACCAAGGACAAAGGACGAAGGACAAATTTGTTCGCTAAACGCATCATTCCGTGTCTGGACTGCAAAGATGGCCGCGTGGTGAAAGGCATCCACTTTGTCAACCTGCGCGATGCCGGCGACCCGGGCGACCTGGCGGAGATGTACAATCGCGAAGGGGCCGACGAGTTGGTGATGCTCGATATTTCCGCCACTCGCGAAGGTCGTACCACGCTGATGGAAACCGTCAGGCGGGTGGCGCGCCGCCTGTTTATTCCGCTCACCGTGGGCGGCGGGGTTCGCGTGCTCGATGACGCACACCGATTGCTTTCCGCCGGAGCCGATAAGGTGGGTATCAACACGGCCGCTGTCGAAACGCCGGAGGTAGTCAGAACCATTGCGGAGAATTACGGGCGACAGGCCGTCGTAGTGGCCATTGATGCGCGCAGGATTCGAAATTCATCGCCTACCTCACAGGGCGACGCACCGCCCCGGTGGGAAGTTGTAACCCACGCTGGCACCAAACCAACGAGCCTCGACGCGCTCGATTGGGCGCGGCGCGTGGAGGAGTTGGGCGCGGGCGAAATCCTGCTGACTTCCATGGACGCTGACGGCACGCAAGCGGGTTTCGATTGCGAGTTGACCGCCATGGTTGCGCGCGCCTTGCATATCCCGGTCATCGCCTCGGGCGGCGCCGGGAGCCCGGAGCATATTGCGGAAGTCTTCCTGCGGGGCTACGCTGACGCCGCATTGGCCGCGTCGATCTTTCATTACGAGACGCACACCATCCGCACATTGAAAGAGTACCTGCGCACGCAAGGCGTGGCGGTAAGAATTTGAAGGAGAATTATGAATGCTGAATTATGAATTATGAAAGCGGCGGTTGCCTGTATCGCCCGCCTCGTTAAGCGCAATCGGCAGGAATTCAAAATTCAGCATTCATAATTCATAATTTCATGGTCATTCCCTGTATTGACTTGATGGATCGCAAGGTTGTTCAGCTCGTCCAGGGCAAAGAAAAATTCCTCGAGCTACCTGAGCCGCTTGCCGTCCTCGAAAAGTTTTCGGTCTATCCGGAAATCCAAGTGATCGATTTGGACGCGGCGATGGGTAAGGCGGATAACAACGCTGAAATCGTGCGTGAGCTTTGCCGCCGCAAACCCTGCCGTGTGGGTGGAGGCATCAGGAGCACAGCGCGGGCGCAGGCGGTGGTAGACGACGGGGCGCTGAAGGCCATTGTGGGCAGTAGCGCCTTCACCTCAAAGGGCATTAATCACGAATTCTTGCGTGAGCTCGCCGCGGCCGTGCCGCGAGAAAAAATTGTGATTGCCGTGGATTCGTTCGGCGAGCGTGTGGCCGTTCATGGTTGGAAGGAAACGCTGCCGCTCACCTGTGCGCAGGCGCTGCCCCAGCTTGAACCTTACTGCTCAGGATTTCTTTGCACTTACATCGATGGGGAGGGGAGATTGCAAGGTACGAACATCGAGTGGTTCCGCAGTTTGCGCGCCGTTACTCAGCTCCCCATTACCGCCGCGGGCGGAATCACCACGGACGAAGAGATCGCCGCACTGGAGAAACTTGGCATGCATTCCGCGCTGGGAATGTCCATCTACCGCAAGATCTTCCCCGAGTTCTTCGCCGGGCGGCAGCCGGGTAAGCAGTGAATGATGGTCAAAAGTCCAAGCTCGAAAGTCGTAAGTGAGACCTGAAACAGTAATCCACCCGGTAAGAAGTGTTCGACAGCCGGGCTAACCGTCCAACGTCCAGTTCTTGCCGTACTGTCTTTTCAAATAATCATTCGCCTCCGGTGCGTTGGTTATCCGGCCTTCAACCGGGTCATACTCCAGCTTCTTCCCTACGCGATGCGCGACCAACCCCAGCAACATCTGCTCAACCATCACCCCGGAGTAGTCAAAATCGCAGTGTGTCTTGCTGCTGGTCCCGTGGACCGCCCCGTCATATTTGCCCTTGCAGGCCGCAATCCACTCCAACTGGAAGGGGTCGGGATTTGGAGGTTGGCCGCTCTTTTCGGCTTCCAGAATCGAATCCACGTCTGTATTCGGCAATCCCAGGGCTGCCGGCAGACCGTTTTCGAGGAACTGGACGGTGGGGAACCCGTTTGGCCCCGGCTGCGCATTCGGAAACGCCGTAAAACCGCGCGGCAGCGGTCGAGGTGCTGATGCCGGACGCCCCGCCCGTCTCGCCCCAGAGGGCTGTTGCGTCGGCATCCCGGTCCCGTTCACCAGCGGAAGCAATTGCTCGCTCGAACGCCGTCGATAGTACGTCAGATCCCCGTCGTCATCGTTGGGAATGATGACGCGGCTCGTGAAGTCGCATAGGATGCTGCCCTTGGTGCCTTCGAAGATCGCGCCGTTACCCATCTTGCTCACATCGGTGTAGCTGTTGGGAGACGGGGGCTTCAACCCGCCCTGGTACCACACCAATTCCAGCGGCCCCCTCCACTGATTCGCCGGATGGGTGAAGTGCGCCTTCAACTTCACCGGACAGATGTCGGGATTGTATTTGTCACTGACATCCTGGTCGACCTCGATGGCGGTCGGCGCGCCGGCGTCGACGGCGTTCCAGACCAAGTCCATAGTGTGCGCGCCCATGTCGCCCATCTGCCCCACTCCGAAATCCCGGTACATGTTCCAGAACAGGCAGTTCAAGCCGCTGGAGCCGCCGAAGTACTGAGGGCTGTACGGATGATACGGTGACGGTCCGATCCACTGCTCGTAGTGCAGCACCGACGGCACCATTCCCTGCCCTTGCGGATATCCCGGCCGCGGCAGTTGCCGGCTGTCCCAGCTATGTACCACCTTCAGGTCACCGATGGCTCCATCCAGAATCAACTCGCGCACCCGCGCGAAGTTCGGATACGCGTGCCGCTGCGTCCCGTGCTGCGTGGCCACCTTGGCTTTGCGCTTAAGGTAATTCGCCCGCACCACCCGCACTTCTTCCACGGTGATTCCCAGCGGCTTCTCGCAGAACACGTGCATATTGCGGTTCAGCGCCCAGTTGGCGATGAAAGCATGGTGATGGTCTGCCGAGCAGATGACCACTGCCTCGATATCTTTCTGCTCCAGGCACTGCCGCCAGTCGTAGTAGGTCTTCGCCCGCGGGAAAAGCCGGAGAGCCTCCTTTGTGCGCAGATCGTTGACGTCGCAGAGAGCCACGACATTTTCCTGGCAGAGCGATTTATAGTGGGCCGTGCCCCGCCCCCATACGCCGATGAGAGCGATATTCAGTTTGTTGCTGGGAGCGGTTTCGCCGCGAAGCGTTCCGCTCTTGAGGATGGTAAGTCCCGCAGCGGTGGAGGCAATGGATTTGAGGAGGTCGCGTCGTTGCATAGGATGGTCCTTTCCGGTATTTAAAGCCTGACCGACTGGTAACATACGCCCAACTGCTTCCTAGGGCAATGGCCAGTCGAGTTCTCAATCCACATAAATACGCGGCACGCGTTTGCCGATGGAGCAGAGGATTTCATACGGGACGGTGTCAAGCAATTGGGCAATCTCCACGGCGGTGATGGAGCAATGATCCGCTTGCCCGAGCAGTATGACCTCATCGCCGATGTTCGTCCCCGCAATGTCGGTGACGTCGAGGAGCGAGAGGTCCATACTGATGCTGCCTGCGATGCGCGCGCGCCGCCCGCGGACGATGGCGTATCCGCGGTTGGAGAGGGCGTGGCTTAAGCCATCGGCATAACCCACAGGCACCGTGGCGATGCGCGAAGTCCGGCGCGTGTAAAACGCCGCGCTATAACCCAGGGGTGTGCCGCTGGGAACGTCCTTCATGTAAACAATGCGCGACTTGAAGGTGAGGACCGGTTCGAACTCCGGCACTTTGGGAAGCTCCTGCCCCGGCGGCACGACCAGTGGCAGACAGTACCCGTAAAGCAACGCACCGATGCGCACCAGGTTTTCGGGAAATTTCCGCCCCGTCAGCAGTGCGGCGCTGTTGGAAACGTGAATCCATTCCGGCTCAACCTGCAAGCCGCGCAGTTGCGCCAGCGCCGCGGCAAAGCGCTCCCCCTGCTCATCGGTCTGAGAGGCCACCAAATCCTCCGCTGAGGCAAGGTGGGTAAAGAGCCCTGTCATTCGCAGCCCTTCCAGCTCGCGGTAATGGTCCACAAAGCCCGCCACGCGGTCCAGCGGCAGGCCCAGCCGCCCCAGTCCGGAATCGACCTTCAAGTGGAATTCAATGGGCCGGCCATAGCGGCGCGCGCATTCCGCATAGGTGTCGAGCCGCATAGTGGAGGAGATCGAGGGCGTCAACCCGTACTTGATCAGGTGGGCCGGGTCGCTCATGTAAAGCCCGCCGAGCAAAAGGACGGGCTGCAGGATTTCCGCCGCGCGCAATTCCAATGCTTCCTCGACGGTCGCCACGCCAAACCAATCCACCCCGCACTCGGCAAGGCACTTGGAGACCGGCACGGCGCCATGGCCGTAAGCATCGGCCTTAATCACGGCCATCACCTTGCGCGCGCCGGCCAACTCCCGAATCCGCCGGAAATTGCGGCGCAGTTTGGAGAGGGAAATTTCCACCCATGTCGGGCGCAGAAGTTTATCAGTTGGAAGATTCACGTGTAGGACTCCCCGCCGTCGTGAACCTTATTTTCAAACTTCGCATAGGGTTTCAAGAAGACCACCGGCACGTCTCCGGTGGGCCCGTTCCGCTGCTTGCCGATAATGAGGTGGGTTTCCGACCCGCCTTGAACGAACTCCTCTTCACCCTCCTGCCCTTCCGCCGCCCTCTTTTCCCGAAAGATAAAGATGACCACGTCGGCGTCCTGCTCAATGCTGTTATGAACGATGAAATCGTTCGCGACGAAATTATGCGCACCCTCTACAGTGGCGTCGAACACTTCCTCAGTGCCCAGCGGTGTAATGGACACGATCTCATCCCATGAGATTTCCGACGCAGCATAGCAATGCAGCGCATCGCTCTTGAGTGCTATGGCAAGACGATTTAATCGCTCGCGGCCGATGCCGCACCGGAAAAGCGTGCTGCCGCAATAAGCCATCCCGATGCTCCGCGCGAGATCCCGCCAGCTCATGCCAGCGGCAGCCTTTGCTGGTTCTACAACCTCTCGCCAAGCTTCTTTCGGGAGCACATCAATGTTGGCATTAGGGGTGATAGTCTCAAGAGAATGTATCAATTCTTCTGAGATTTTCCCTCGCGCACCATAGCTTCCGACAACCCTCAAAAACCGTAATTGTGCAACGCTGCCTTGAACGTGCACATGATAATTGGGGCGATGTTCACCCTGCGAAACGAAGCGGTTTGTGGAGGGTATGCCGAGACGCAAAAGCAGGTGTTGCACTTGCGCGGCAAGCGTTTTGCTTGCTGTGGCGTAATAAATGGCGGCAGCGGGCTTGCGCCCGCGAAGTAATTTCCTTGAGATATTGCCGTCTGTTGCCCACAAATGGCGGAGAAAGAGCGCGACGGATGAGGGGGGCGATTGGAAAACGGCGGACGGGATGATTTTTTCGTATGAACGCGCCAGCGGAATGCCCAATTGCCTGAACCAATCTGTGATCGGATGATGCACGCCGTGGGTGAGGGGCCGCGGGCTCGGCAGGTAAACGTGCCACCAATTCTTTTGACGGATGATGCGAGGCGCGATATTGAATAATGATTTTGCAGCGCGGGAAACGGCAGCCAGATTATCCGCATCGGCGGTCGTGTAGTGAAACGGTTGCCGCGGGAGGATACAGCCATCGCCCAGGAGATGCGCAAGAAGGATGATTTCGTTCTTGGACAATATCCCTTGCACATGGGCTGGTCCAAGCTTAGTCGGCGTTGCGACGCGATCACCAACGCGCAGGGTTTCAAGGGCGCGCCACCCGCTGAAAACCCGAAACGGATGATTGGCGGATGCTTTGATCGTCCGTCCGCTTCGCAACGCAAGTTCATAAATTTCTTTGCGGCCGCTTGAAAATGCTTTCACGAGATTGTGGGGAACGACCTTTAACTTTTCATTGAGCGCATACACGGGTATGGGGGATTGCTGCGCGCGTTCCGCGAGTGATTTGATGGTGACGAGTTCACCGGTGTCAGCGCGGGTGATGAGGGTATCTCCTGCGAGGCAACCGGATTCACGCAAGTCCGAAAGTTGCGGGCGCTGGCCGGGCCGCTGTTCGGGCGCGCGGCTCAACTGCGAGAGCGCCAGGACGGGCACCTTCAATTCCTTGGCAATACTCTTGAGGCTGCGCGAAATGTAGCTGACTTCCTGGGTGCGGTTCTCAAATCGGCCCTGGCCGGAAATGAGTTGGAGATAATCGACAATCATCAAGTCCAGTCCCTTTTCGGCTTTCAGGCGCCGGGCCTTGGCGCGAATCTGCATGATGCTCAAAGCCGGAGTGTCCTCGATGTAAAGCGGCGCTTCCGAGAGGCGCCCGAGCGCAGGCGTCATGCGGTTCCAGTCCTCGCGGCTGGAAAAGCCGGTGCGGAGCTTATGGCTATCGATCCGCGCTTCCGAGCAAAGCAGGCGGATGACCAGGGATTCCTTGCTCATTTCGAGGGAAAACATTCCCACCACTTTGCGGCTCTTGATGGCCGCATGGGCGGCGATGTTCAGCGCCAGGGCGGTCTTGCCCAGCGAAGGGCGCGAGGCGATGACGATCAGCTCCCCGGCCTGCAAGCCGGAGGTCATGTTATCGAGGTCCTCGAACCCCGTTTCGACGCCCGTCACGCGCTGGCCGCGGTCGAACAGGACATCAATTTTCCCGAAGCTGGTCTTAACGATCTCGCGGATGGTCGCAAATCCCGACTGCACCCGCTGCTCGGCAATTTCGAAAACCTGACTTTGCGCCAGGTCGATCAGCGTCTCGGGGTCGTCCGTGCCTTCGTAGCAGCGCGCGAGAACATTGTTCGACGCATTGATCAAGCGGCGAATCGTGGATTTCTCTTTGACAATCCGGCAATACTCCCCCATCGCCGCCGTCGTGCCGATGGGAACCCCGTCGGTGAGCGCCGCCAGGTAAGCTGCGCCCCCGGCTTTTTCCAGCAAGCCCTCTTTGGCGAGTTCCTCAGAGAGGGTCACCAAATCGATGGTGCGATTCTTCTCCGAGATCTCGCCCATTTTCTCGAACGTGAGGCGGTGGGCTTCCGAGTAAAAATCCTCTTTGCCCAAGAGTTCGAGGGCGAAATTGAGAGCCCCGTTGTCGAGGAGGACCGAGCCCAACAGGGCGCGTTCCGCTTCGAGGTTGTGAGGAACGGATCGGTCGCTGGCGGTCGCAGTCGGCATCGGTGTATTCTCGGCTCGTCCCTAATTTTGCTCAAGCCATATAATGACTTAAGCTTCGGAATTCCTGTGGAAAAACTAGAAAACTTGTGGAAAGATTGGCTGGCTCTGTGCAAATCAGTTGTGTTACGATAGCCGTTGGGTCTTGGGGGGAATCCGCGGCATCCATCGACCCTGCAGCTTGTTGGAGGTGTTCTCCTCTGAGCTTGGTCTGTCAAAGCCAAGGCTGCGAAGCTGGGAACTAGGGCTGGAGATTTTCCTCGCAAAGGTTATCGAGTAGATTTTAACTTTGGCGGAGGGTGCGGGGTTAAACCCGCAGGTGCCTGTCTGGGCACGGCCGATCCTGAATCGGTTCCCCTACTTGTTAGGGGTAGAACTCTGCCAAACTGGTGGGAGTGGCCGCGTGGGTCTTGCCTTGTTACTTCACCCTCACCTTGAGGGGCCAAGCTTTGCGACCGGGAGGCGGGTAATGCCGCTTCCCATGTCGGTCGGTGAAGTACTGGCGAAAAATCACCACGTACTGAGCCGACTTCTTTAGCTTGACTCTCATAGGCCTCACCCCCTTTCTGTCCGGTAAATCGTCCGGACCCTCTAGCAGCAACTAGAGGATAAGGAAGGCGCGGCCACTCCCATAAGCCTTCAAACTTCAAGAATACTACAGAACTGCCTGTTCACATGTTCGGGCCACAACGCCATGTGCCATGCCACCAATGCGTGGCCACATCTTGTGGAGAAGAAAACACGAACACCAGAAGTATGTTGTAGTATGGGAAAGGTGTAAAGCCTCAGCGTAGAGGCAGCCTGCGGAAATCTTGTGCAAAAGCCGGAAAACCTGTGAAGAAGTCAGACCGGCCTGTGGATATTATCTGCGGATGGCGGAGGAACTGTGCGGCCTGCCGGTTCAACTCAGGGATGAGCGCACGCCGCTCCGCCCCCCGATAGGGACAGGCGAAGCGGGCGCGGCTAGGCGTTTTCTTGTTCAGATTCGGCGGCGGTCTCCGGAGCTTCGGCGCGCGGAGCTTCCGCGGCGGGGGCTTCCTTGGGGGTTGCCGGAGCCTTGGCGTCAGCCTTGGCTTGGGCTTCCGCTGCGGCCTTGAGTTTGGCTTTGGTCTCCTCGTCGGGCTCGACAAGAACTTTGACCGTCGCGGTCACTTCACGGTGAAGTTTGATCGGGACATTGTACTCACCCAGCACCTTAATGGGCGTGGCGAGACTGATCTTGCGCTTGTCGATGTGGTAGCCCTGGGCCAGGAGCTTTTCGGCAACGTCCAGGGAGGTGACAGAGCCAAAAAGATTGCCCTTTTCCCCCGCCTTACGGATGACGGTAACGCTGACGTCTTCCAGCAGCGTCGAGAGATCGGCGGCATCGGCCTTTTCCTTGGCCTCCAGCTTGAGGAAGCGGACGCGCTGCTGCTCCACCCACTTACGGTTTTGAAGAGTGGCTGCCACCGCCAGCTTCTTGGGCAGCAGGTAATTGCGGCCGTAACCGTCAGCCACTTTCACCAACTGGCCGCGGCTTCCAAGTTTATCAATATTCTCAAGAAGGATAACTTCCATAGCGAAACTCCTCTAAACGGGACACGGGATACGGGACACGGGTCACGGGATTCGTGACACAGGATGCGAATACGCCAGACCATCAACACCAGCAAATGGTTCCTTTATCCCGTTTCGTGCATGGCGTGTCCCGTGACCCGTGTCCCGTGTCCCGGCTACTCTTACGCTCCCGCCGCGAAAGGCAGCAGGGCGATATTCCGGGCGCGCTTGATGGCTTCCGACAGCGCGCGCTGGTGCGTGGAGCAAGTGCCCGTCAGTCGGCGCGGCAGGATCTTGCCGCGTTCGGCGATGAACTCGCCGACCAGGCGCACGTCTTTGTAGTCGATCACGTCGATTTTTTCCGAGCAAAACTTGCAGACCTTGCGGCGGCGAAAGTATTGCTTCCGGCCGCCACCGGGACCTTGACCTTCACGCCGTGGGGGCCGTTCGCCGGCGGGGGCGCCTTCTCTGGGAACTGGCATGTTGATTCGCTCCTTTATGCTTGCGCGTTCTCCGCGGGGGCGGGGGGCGCAGCGGGCGCGGGAGCGGGCTTGCTCCGGCGGCGCTTGGCCTCCTGCTTGGTCCGCAGGGCTTTGAATTTCTCCGCGCGCTGAAGAATCTCGTCCGTGCAGACGGTGAGGTGCTTGATCACCGTGTCGGTCACCTTGAGACGGCGCTCAAACTCCTTGACCGTGTCTCCGGTGCCCTGCACGTAGAAGAGAACGTAAAAGCCCTCGCGCTGTTTGCCCACGCGGTAGGCAAGCCGGCGGCGGCCCATCTTCTCGACTTTCTCCACATTGCCGCCCGCGGATGCCACCACGCTCTCCATCTGCGTGATGAGCTTTTGAACATCGTCGTCGGCCACATCGGGCCTGACGATAAAAATCATTTCGTAATTACGCATGGGACCTCACGACTCGGTGGGCGGAACCCTCCGGTTAAAGCGATTCATCGCCTTTTGTACACCTTCCGAAAGAATCACGCGGACGGCCTCACTGGCCTGGTCAAGCATCTCCGCAACCAACTTCGTCTCTGCCGGGCGAAACGGCCGGAGGAGGTAGGAAACGTAATCCTCCACTTGCCGGTCCGGCCCTACGCCCATTCGCAGCCGGATGAAATCATCGGCCTCCAGAGCGCCGATGATGGATTTCAAACCGTTATGCCCGCCAGCGCTGCCGCGGGGCCGGATACGCAACATGCCCAATGGCAATTCGATCTCGTCCACCAGCACCAGCAAGTCATGCGGCGCCAATTCGTAGTTCTGGAGCAGCCGCGCCACCGCCAAGCCGCTCAAGTTCATATAAGTTTGCGGCTTCGCCAGCACCACCCGCTCGCCCGCCAGTTCCGTGGAAGCCGTCAGGGCCTGCGCTTCGCGACGCGACAATTCCTTGCCGCAAGCATCGGCCAAGCGGTCGATCGCCATGAACCCCAGGTTGTGGGGCGTCAGGTGGTACTCGTAGCCGGGGTTCCCCAAACCGACGATCAGCTTCATACAAACAGTGACAAGTGACGAGTGACGAGTGACAAGCTAAAAGACCTGCCCCATCATTTACTTGTCGCTGCTCGTTTAAGAGAATGGCAAGAAACCTGACGACGTCCGCTTGCTCGTCACTTGTCACTTGCCACTCGTCACTGCCCTTACGCCTTCTCCTTGCCTTTCTCTTTCTTCTCGCCCTTCTCTTTCTTTTCTTCGCCGGCTTCTTCCTCGGCGCCTTCCTCTTCCGCCTTACCCTTGCGAATGACTTCAGGCTCAGCGGGAGCCGCCTCCGCCACCACCTCGGCGGGCTTCTCCTCTTCCACCTTCAGGATCACCACATGAGCCACCACGCGGTTCGGATCGGTGAGAACTTTTACCTTGGGCCCAATGGGCAGATCCGCCACGCGCAGGTTATGGCCGAGGGTTAGCGGTGACACGTCCACGGTGATGGCCTCCGGGATATCGTCCGGTAGGCACTCCACTTCCACCTCGCGCAACATGAACTCGAAGATTCCCCCCTGGACCTTCACGCCCTGGGGTTCACCGGTCACATGGATAGCAACCTTCAGTTTCAACTTGGCGTCGAGGGCGATGCGCACCAGGTCCACGTGCAGCAGCCCGCCGTGCACGGGTTCGGACTGCCAATCGCGAATCATGGCACGGGCCGGGGCCTTGCCGCGAACTTGCAGCGTGAAGATGGCGTTATGGCCGGCCTCCGAGTGGAGAACCTCGCGGATTCCCTCCGGGTCAACGGTGACTGGGATGACCGGACCGCCCCCTCCATAAACCACGCCTGGGATGCGTCCCGAGCGCCGCGTGCGCCGCGCTGCGTTCTTGCCAAAATCCTCGCGCGGCTCTGCTTCAACGGTGAATGCTTGACTCATGGCTTTCCACTCCTCGAAATTCGAAACTCGAAACTGGAAACTCGAAATTGGTCAGCTAGGCCTCGATTCCCGATTTCCAGCTTCTATTTTCCAGTTTCCATTTTCCAGTTTCTGATTTCCAATTTCTGCTTTCCCCGCCTCCTCAGATGAAGAGCTTACTCACGGAAGTCTCATCATGAATGGAACGAATAGCGTCGGCAAGCAACTTGCCCACACTCAAAACTTTAATCTTGCCGCACTGCTCCGCCTCCGGTGACAGGGGAATCGAATTGGTCGCCACCACTTGCTCCAGAGGCGCGGAACAGATTTTCTGGATGGCGTTGTCAGCAAAGACCCCATGCGTGCAGCAGGCATAGACTTTGTCTGCGCCTTTTTCCTTCAAGGCATTGGCGCCCTGGACCAGGGTTCCAGCCGTATCGATCATGTCATCGACGAGCAAACACGTCTTGCCTTCGACTTCGCCGATGACGTTGAACACCGCCACCACATTGGCGTCTTCGCGCCGCTTGTCGATGATCGCCAAGGGAATGTTCATGCGCTTGGCGAATCCCCGCGCGCGTTCCACGCCCCCGGTGTCGGGAGAAACCACCACCAGGTTCTTCAATCTCAGCCGGCGGAAATAAGCCACGGTGACGGGTGTGGCGTAAAGGTGATCAACCGGGATGTCGAAGAAACCCTGGATCTGCCCGGCGTGCAGCTCGAGCGCCAGCACCCGGTCCGCCCCTGCGGACGTCAGCAGGTCCGCCACCAGCTTGGAGGAAATGGGAACCCGCGGACGGTCCTTGCGGTCCTGCCGGGCGTAAGCAAAATAGGGCATCACGGCGGTAATGCGAGTGGCAGAAGCGCGGCTGAGGGCGTCGAGCATCACCAACAATTCCACCAGATTGTCATTCACCGGACGGCAGGTGGGCTGGATGACAAAAACATCAGCGCCTCTCACGTTCTCGAGGATTTGCAGCCGTACCTCGCCATCCGGGAAGCGCCCCACCTGGGCCTTACCCAGCGGCACTCCCAGTTCCGCACAGATTTCCCGGGCCAGCGCCGGATGGGCATTCCCTGTGAAGATTTTCAGCGTGTGGCTAACCCTCTGACTTTTCATCGCATCCTCGCACGCCTGCTTAACTGTTAAAACAATTAGATATGAAGCCTGGCTGGGAGGCCTGGATTCGAACCAGGGTTCCATGCTCCAAAGGCATGTGTCCTACCACTGGACGACCTCCCAAGATAATTGGGTCATTGAATCATTGAGTCATTGGTTCATTTAAAGGCTGTCCGTGGTCCGTCGTCAGTGGCTTCAGACTCTCCATCACCGCGTATCGCTTGCAACGGACGACTGACCACGGACAACGGACAGCTTTTCAATGAATCAATGGCTCGATGACTCAATGAACAAATAGCTCTCGGTGGTAGTCGGCGCGCACCAGTGTGCGTGTCGGGAAAAAAAGCCACCCTTTGGGGATGAGTTTCGAGGCGCGGGCCATTTGACGAGACGAGGAAAAGAGGGCAAACACAGCAGACCCGCTGCCCGTCAAAGAGGCAACTTCGGCCCCGGCCCGGATAAGACGGCGCTTCCATCGCGCCAACTCAGGCCACCTCGCGAAAACGACATGCTCGAAGTCGTTCTCGGCCGGTCCCCAACTCATCAGGGGAAATTGTGGCCACGCACCGAAACTACCAATGTACGCGGTTCCGGCCTGCTCTGTCAACCGCAAACCTGCTTGCCGATAAGCTTCCGCGGTGGAAACGGAGAAGCCCGGGAAAATGACCAGGCAGGCGCGGGAAGGAAGATCACTGAGAGGATAAACCTCTTCCCCGCGGCCACAGCCCAGGACGCGGCCGCCGAGAAAAAACAAGGGGACGTCGGAACCCAGCCCCGCGGCCAGCTTCTGCCGCGCGGGAAAATCCAGACGGTCGCCGGTCAGGCGCTCGAGGCCCAGAATCGTGGCCGCGGCATTGGTGCTGGCCCCGCCCAGCCCGCTGCCGAGAGGAATCACCTTTTCGATTTGAACCTGCATCCTGCCGCGCCAGCCGCGAGCCTGCGCCCACGCTTCACACGCGCGGTAAACCAAATTGCCTTGCCCGCCGGGAATCACCGGGTTATCGCATTCGACGGCAATTCCCTTCCCGGCTTTGGAAATGCTGATTCCCAAACGGTCGTGCAGCGCGATGGTCTGGTAGATGGTGCGAATTTCGTGGTAGCCATCGGGCCGCTGGCGGAGAATTTTAAGCCCGGCATTGATTTTGGCGAAGGAGCGAACGCGAAGTGTCTTTGGCAAAGTAAACGCGCAACGGGGCGGCCTTGCGTGCGGCCAACCCGAAATTTCTTTGAGCTAGCTCCGCGGGCAAGACACGGAGCGGGTCCAGGCAGGTGAATTCTACCTCAAAAAGGAGAAGTAGCGGCGAGTTTACCTCGCCAATAAGTTGTAGGGGTACGGCTTGCCGTACCCCTACAACGGCTCACTAGTCCGAAGATTTGCCATGCCCCGAGCGGCTCTTGAGGTCATCGAGTTGCTTCTGAAGTTGCTTGGCCTGATCGGCGTCGAAATCACTGGAGACGGCTTCCGGCCATTCCTTCAGAGCGCGCTGCCACTCCTCCTGCGCCATGGCGGTCTTGCCCATGCGCAAATAGAGATTGCCTAAATGCTCGTGGATGGTGGGATCGTTCTGGATCTTGCTGGCGGCCTTTTCCAAAGGAGTCTCCGCCAGGTCGTAGCGGCCCATCTTGAAGTATGCCCAGCCCAGGCTGTCAAGGTATGCGCCGTTGTCCGGCTCGAGTTCCAGCGCCTTCTGAATGTACTTGACCGACTCTTCCAAACGGACGCCGCGATCCGCCAGCATATAGCCGAGGTAATTCGACGCACTAGAGTTCAGCGGGTTCACCGAGAGCACTTTCTTGAACGTCTCCTCCGCCTGATCGTACTTTTTCTGCCGCTCGAAGATGGAGCCCTGCACGAAAAGCGCGTATTCCTGGTCTTCGGGGTTCGGGCTCAAATCCAGCGCCTTTTGAACCGCCTGTTCGGCGGCGTCGAAGCGCTTGGCCTGCAAATAAATCTGGGCGATGGAAATATAGACGCCTCGATCGAGGGGGCGGCCGGTGAGGAAAGGTTGAAGTTTCGCCACGGCCTCATCCACGTGCCCCCCTTCGCCCAGCATGGTGGCGTACAAGATGGCCAGATCCTGATCCTTGGGATAGGTCTTCGCCGCCCCCTCCGCTTCCGCCATGGCCTTATCCGGCTGGTGCTGGATGCGCAGAGTTTCGATGATCAGCATCTCCGCGCGGGGACCCTGTAACGGTCCCAGCGCCTGAATCTGTTTGAAGGTGTCCATGGCCTGGGGGTACTTCTGTTGGTCGCGGTACACCAGACCCAGGCGTTCGAGGAAAAGGGCCCGGTTATTGGCTTCCGGCACCGTGTACTGGCCTCCGGGGCGTTCCGACTGCTTCACCAGCCCTTTCAGGATTTCAAGGGCCTTGTCGTTGTTACCCACCGTGCTTTCAAGCTGTGCCTGCTGAAAGGGGATTTCCAGGTCATCCGGACTCAAGGACTTGGCCTTTTCAAGTTCCCGGCGCGCGTCGTCAAAGCGCCCTTCCTCGCGATCGAGCATCGCCAGGCGCTTGTAACTCAATCCATCCTCGGGCTCGCTCTTGAGAACCTTCTGCAACTCGGCGCGGGCGGCAGTGTTCTTGCCGGCGCTCAGGAGCGCGTCAGCGTAATAGCGCCGAAGGTTCGTGTTGTCGGGCTCCTGCGCCAGCGCCTTCTCATAGGTGTTGATGGCTTTGTCGAACTGCTGAGTTTGCGAGTAGGAATAACCCAGCATGCCCAAAAGCTGGGAACTCATTTCGCTTTCGGGAATCTTGCTAAGCGCTTCGACAGCTTGGTCAAAGGCGCCCTGCTGGATGTAAATCTCCGCCAAGTTGGCGAGACCGACACTTGAATTCGGATCCGTCTGCAAGACTTTGCGAAACGTCTCTTCCGCCTTTTTGGGCTGGTTGTCAACACGATACAGATGCCCCAAGAGCAGCATCGAATCCGTGTCACTCGGCGTCACACGCGCTAAGGCTTCCAGATGCTCGATGGCTTTGTCCAGGTTTTCCTTGGCGACCCCGTGCTCGCCTTGGGTGGTATCGAGCATGTGGTAGTAAATGCGTGAGAGCAGACGGTGAGCGTCGGGATAATCGGGATCTTCCTTCAGCACGTCCTGGGCTTCCTGAATGGCTTCGGGGATGCGGGCGGTGCGCGAATAAAGCTCCGCCAGTTCAATGCGCAGGAAGTGAGAATCAGGATCAGCGGCGATGGCTTGCTTGTATTCGGAAACCGCGCGGTCAATGTAGTCGGCGCGGTTATAGACTCCCGCCAGCTCCTTGTAGCGTCGCGCCAGCATAAAGTGATAGTAAGACTTGGCGTGGTCGGGAGCAGTGAGAGCAGCAGTGGATGCCGGCGCGGAAGCTTGTTCCGGAGCAGCCGGCGCGGCTTGCTTCGCCGCCCACAAACTTCCCCCCAACATTGCATAGAAACCTATACCTACCGCAATCTTCCTGAGGTGTCTTTTCATATTCCCTTTCTGCCCTGCCAAGTCATGGATAACAAAATTATCCCATAAGCATATAGAGGTGTAAAGCTGCAAACAGGTTGCACGCCTTCAAATCTTACCCCGCAGTGTCTCCCATGCCAGCCCCAGATATTCATAAAAAGCAGTCTGCGACTTGAAAAGCTGATAGCCATCGGGAACGAGATCGTCGAATTCCAAACGATGGCGGGGAGCGATGTGATCCGTGGGAGCGGCAATCGGCTGCAAGCCCCTTTTCCTGAAAAGTCCCATGGCGCGCGGCATGTGTGAGGCCGAGGTCACCAGAATGAATCTTTGGGGCCCGACGATGGGGGCAATTTGTTGGCTCTCTTCCTCCGTATCGCGTGGCCCAGGAAGCGGTAGGATATCCTCCGCACTCACGCCGAGCGCCTCCGCCATTTTCGCCATGCCCTCGGCCGAATCGTTCCATCCCGAGAGGATGAGTTTGCTGCCGGGAATTTCGCGGTGCAGGCGCACGCCCTCAGTCAAACGGACCATCAGGTCAGGCGAAATGTGGCTGGTTGCGGGAACATCCGGATCTTTGTCCGCAAATCCGCCCAATACCGCGATGAAGCTCACGTCCGGAGCGCTCGGCCCGATGTGGGCGACGACGAGAGGAGGATAACGGCGTTCCAACGGGCGAAGGAGAGCATTCGAAGTGAAGCTGTTGCTGAGCCCCACCAGCAGCATCGCCCCACAGGTGACCAGCGCCTTCCCCGCCCGCTGCCGGCGCGTGAACCAAAGCAGGAACAGCCCCACAAACAGAAACTCCAAGGACAGAGGTAAAGGGAAGAGGAAACGGGAGACAATTTTCTTCATGATGAACATTGGGTTTGAAACTCCTCTTGAGCATGCATAACCGAACCACGGCTATCCGTTATGTCAGAAACAGGGGCAGAATGGCAAGCATGGGGATGGCCAGGCCGGCTTGGCGGCGCCTTGCCAAAATGCGTTTCGGACTATAATTGTACGGGACAAGATTGAACCAGAATGATGGGCATGCCTCAGTTTGTTGGATTGGCGGTTCGTAGTCGCCGTCTTTGATTCCTCCGTATTTCCGGCGCTCTCCGCCGGGACGTGGCAGGCGACGAGCACTTGTACAAGAGGCCAAACTGAGGCACAACCCCGGTGAGGAATAACCATGACCTTCGCATCGGATTGTCTCCAAGGCAAAGCCATCCTGATTACGGGGGGGCTGGGCGCCATCGGGAAGGTGGTTGTGCAGAATTTGCTAGCGCACTCGGCTCGCGTGGTGGTGAACGACATCGTGGCGGAACAGGAAGCGCAGGAGTGGGTGCAGGCCACCGGCTGCGCGTCCGATCGATGTGTTTACGTCAGCGCCGACGTGACCACGGCGGATGGTGCGCAGGCGCTTGTGCAAAAAGCCATTCCTCTCGGTTTCATGCAGCCCCCTGAATCGGTCGCAGACGCGTTCATTTTTCTCTGCTCCCATGCCTCCGATTACATGACCGGCGCAACGCTGATGGTGGACGGAGGTTGCAGCCTCTACCCGATGGATTAGTTTCCAAAGTCGTTGGCATGCGTGAGCAGGGAAGCTCTCACCTGCTTCGGTAACGGGACCGAGCCGGCGCGCCCTCGCGAATCGGTAGTGGTACAGTTCGAATTTGTTTTTGCGTGACTTTCCCGGAAGGCGACTTGTGCCGGGTCCATTGTGGATAAAGGGCTACTGCTGGCTACTGTTGGCCATTGGGCGAGCCCCCTCCGCCTGGAGTAACGGACATTTTATCGCTCTGTCTCTGTAATCTGATATCTGCCCGCAAGTTTGGACTATTTGACCGACTCGCCCGCCCCTACGCCGCGAGCTTGCGGAACTCGGGCCGGGCGGGTTGTGGCGCGCCTTGGGCAACCCCCATTTTGCCCGAATCCCAGGTCACGAGCCCCGTCTCCCGTGCCCCGAATCCCGAGTCCCGTGTTTGCCGGTAGGCGAAAACGATTTTGCCGGGCGCGGGGACAGCGTTTGTCGGAATCTGGAGTCCTACCCATTGAACGATCTCGCAGTGGCTCTGGCCCCTGGAATCGAACCAGGATTAGCTGATTCAAAGTCAGCCGTCCTACCCTTAGACGAGGCCAGAATGGTTGGTCCCCGGTTCCCGAGTTGAACGGGACTCTATGGCTTTTCAGACCATCGCAACGACCGCGCTTGCTCACCGGGGAACTACTTTTCAAGCTCGATGTTCCAATAATTGCAGATTGACAGCCCGCTGCCAGGAGACAAAGGCCACCGGGAAACCCAGGGTGTCGAGAACCAGAGTGTCGGACATAAAACCTCTTCGAGGCTTGGGAGGAGCGCCGGGACTTCAACCCGGATTCACCGCTTAGAAGGCGGGCGCCCTATGCGATTGGACGACGCTCCCTCAGTCTTTGAATGGATCGAACTCGTTCTTCCCAGCCATGGCAACCCCGAGCGGCATGAGCGTGTGAAGGACTCGCACTGATGCGGAGTGCTCGGCCAAGACTTCCGGCAATCGTTTATAGCAGTGCGGCGACTCGTCAACTCCGCCGCCGCGCAGTTCAACCCTGGCTTCATCCACCCAGGTGTCCATCATCTCCTGGGTAACCTTCGGCTGGCGCTTCCACTCACCGGTAGCCTTGTCCCGCTTGCCCTTGGCCTCCATCCGGCCCATGACGCGACCGGCACCGTGGACCGTTGAGTAAAGAGACAGTGAAGCAGAGTCGTTCTCGACGCCTTCCAGAATCACGGAGTTCTCGCCCATCGTGCCACCGACAAATCCACGCTGACCAGGAAATGCCGGCGTTGCGCCTTTGCGAACGACCCAGAGCGACTTCCCGCCGTGCGTCTCCTGCCACGCGAAATTGTGATGGTTGTGAACTGAGTCGAGTGCCTTGGCGCCAAGGATCTTCACCACTCGATCGCACACCCAATCGCGGCCAGCGTAGGCATACCGGCCAGCCAGCTTCATTGCGGCGATATAGTCCTGGCCTTCCTGAGTTCGAGCATCAAGCGCAACGGGAGCCGAGTCCATATCGTCCTTCGCGCCGGCTCGATTCAGAAACCGCGTGGCGATCTTGTGGCCAAAACCACTGGAGCCAAAATGAACCCCAACCCAAATTCGCTCCTGCTCGTCCTGCAGAATGTCCACGTAGTGGTTCCCACTTCCAACTGTACCAAGCTGAGCACGAGCCATATCCCGCAGCGAGGTGAGTTTCCATGCGGCGTTGTTGGCCCCTTGGGTAATCTGCCAGGCGTCGTCGCTCTCGAAAAGTTCGTGGTCAACGTCCTCGCGGTTCTTGCGCCCGATGCCGAAGCTGACAGTTAACCAAACATCATCCATGATGCGGGCGATGTTGGCACGCACGTCCTGTGCGTCGGCATCCGTCAGCACTGCTTTGTTGCCGCAGCCGATGTCATAGCCGACACCAGACGGGCTGATTAAGTATTCGTGCGCAATGACTCCGCCGATCGGAACACCGTAGCCCTTGTGGTGATCGGCCATCATCGCGGCCTGCCCGAAAATCCAGTAGCAGGTGCGGATTTGCTTCAAGGCGCCTTCGTCAACCGGGGTTCCCCACACCGGAATGTTGTCGATGATTTGCATAGCGCTCCTCTGGTAGCCTGTGCGGGAGTCGAACCCGCCTCGACTGATTGAAAATCAGCCATCCTACCGATACACGAACATGCCCTAAAAATTGGCGGGGACGACCGGACTTGAACCGGCGTTCTCGGCATTGACAGTGCCGCGAGGACTCCAACTCCTCCACGCCCCCGTACCCCCGGCGGAAGTTGAATCCGCGTCCCCTGATCGAGAATCAGGAATCCTGCCGCTAGACGACGAGGGCAAAAAATGGTAGCGGGCACGGGAGTCGAACCCGTTATCTTCGAGCTTATGAGGCTCGCGTGGTTGTCCGTTCCACTCGCCCGCAATAATCTGGTCGGGAAGGCGGGATTTCAACCCGCGATCTCCGGTACCCGAAACCGGCGCCTTAAGCACTAGGCCACTTCCCGCAAAGCTGGTCGGGATGGGAGGATTTGAACCTCCACCGCCCTGCTCCCAAAGCAGGTGGGCTTCCTGTTACCCTACATCCCGAAAATCTGGAGCGGCTGGCCGGAATCGAACCGGTCGTCGAGAGTTTGGAAGACTCCTACTCTGCCATTGAGCTACAGCCGCAAATCTTGGAGCGGTCAGCGGGAATCGAACCCGCGCCCCGACACTGGCAATGTCAGATTCTGCCACTAAACCATGACCGCCACACTGGTGGACGCGGGGGAAGTCGAATCCCCACTTCCGGTTTGCAGGACCGGAGTGCTCCCGTTATCACTACGCGCCCAAACTTGGTGCCCAGTCCGGCTTGGGATTCCGGGACCTCTGGTTTGTAGGACCAGCGCTCATAACCCATCTGAGCTAACCGGGCAAATCTTGGTGGGAGCGGAGGAACTTGAATCCTCAACTCGCCGGGTAAGGGCCGGGTATGTTGCCACTAACACCTCGCTCCCACATGGAGCCGGCGCCGCGAATCGAACGCGGGTTTCGTCCGTACCGGGGACGCGCTCTACCACTGAGCTACGCCGGCTGGAAGCCCTGATCGGATTTGAACCGATGACCTGCTCCTTCGGACGGAGCCGCGCTGGTCCGCTGCGCTACAGGGCCAAATCCTGGGGTGACTGACGGGAGTCGAACCCGCTAACACCTGATCCACAGTCAGGTCCCGCACCGTTTGGGTTCAGTCACCATGGAGCTACGACGGAGAATCGAACTCCGGTCTGCTGGTTACGAATCAGCGGCTCTGCCACTGAGCTATCGCAGCGTGGTGGGGCCACCGGGATTCGAACCCGGACTTCTCCGCTTAAAAGGCGGGTATGCCGCCCATAACATCTTGGCCCCGCAATCTGGCTCCTGGGGAGGGAGTCGAACCCCCATCTCGCGGTTAACCCAACTTTCGCAGTTGGGGGGATCTGCCGCGGGTAAGTAGTTTGTTTTCAGCAAAGCGATCTCCAAGGTCTACACTACATTTTGAGCTGCACCAAGTTGTCGGTAGCGGTCTCCGCCGGCTTGATGCGCGGCGGCGGTTGCGATGGCAAGGACAGGTGGAGTTGATGGAGCAGGAGCATCTGCTCCGGTTCCGGTTGCGTATAGCGCGGCATGATCAGCCAGCGCCCGTCGGTCGTGGGCAGGCAGACATCCAGCATCTGAATCGCGGCGAGTTTCTCCAGCACGGCGCGCGGGGTCAGTCCCGGGGCGCAGGGGGCTAGCCGCTGCCGAAGCGTGACCGACAAAGCGTAGGCAAGGAAAGCCACGAAGATGTGGGCCTCCACGCGCTTCTCCACTTGATGATAAATCGGACGTAGCCCCAACTCGCTCTTCAAGGTTTTGAAGGCCGCTTCGATCTGGGTGAGGAGGGTGTAGAGTTCCCAGAGCACTTCCGGCTTCTCCCCCAGCAGGTTGGAGCGCAGCAGATAGTGGCCATCGCGCAGCTCCGCCTTCCGCAACTTCTCTTTGTCCAAGTGAAACGTGAAGGTCTGGCGGGTGACTTCCTCTCCTTCGCGAGGCACGTGCAGAGGCACGAAACCGAAGGCGCGTCCGGCTTCCTTCTTGGCCGCGCCGATGCGCAGCAGCAGTTGATCGCGCGCCGGAGCACTGCGGCGCAGCTTGCGCAGAGTCTTCAGCAAGCGGACCAGCTTGCGCCGCCGCATGGCGCGTTCCTTGGCGTGCCGCCCGGCACTCTTGGCCAGCACGTAGAGTTCGCCGTCTTCGGCAAACAACTTCACTTCCACCGACTCGCGCACCTTCTGCCAGGGCAATTCCAGCCAGTGCTTTTCGTACTGCTGAATCTTGCCGCGCGGCGTCCCCACCAGGTAGAACACTTCCCGTCCCGCGGTGCGCATCTCCTCCAGCACCTCTGCGGTGGGAATCCCCCGATCCATCACCCACACGCGCCGCGCCCGCCCGTACTGCGCTTCGATCTTGTCCAGAAATCCCCGCAGCGTCGTGCGGTCCGAGGTGTTGCCCGCCAGCACTTCGTAAGCCAACGGAAATCCCTCCGGCGTCACCACCAGCGCGATCACCACTTGCCGGCAATCGCCGCGATGATCGCGGCTGTAGCCGTGCTTCGCCTTGGGAATCTCCTCGCCTTCGCCTTCGATATAGGTGCTCGTCAGGTCGTACAGCAGTACG
>Ga0181539_1001449_pt1 | contig 25994 bp, 24 predicted proteins | sample PEATcosm2014_Bin_46_FD_119767 | JGI IMG/M metagenome (GOLD analysis project Ga0181539, IMG submission 119767) | Peatland microbial communities from MTU Mesocosm Facility, Houghton, MI, USA - PEATcosm2014_Bin23_60_metaG | ecosystem: Environmental > Terrestrial > Soil > Wetlands > Peat | place... | reverse complement strand
GTCGTCGCCTTCGGCATCTACAAGAGCACCAGGGGGAGCGCCCCGCCTCCGCCGCCTTCCGCCAAGAGGGAAATCAACCTCGGCGCGGGGGACAGGGACGTGCTCGAGAAGTCCCTCTACAACGAGTCGACGAAAGTCATCGACGACATGAAGAGCCAGATGGAAGACCTCCAGAAGCAGCTTAAGGCGGTCCAGGAGGCAAAGGAGACGCCGGAAACGCCGTCGCTGCCTCTCCCCAATGCTGGGTCCGGCAAGGGTCTGTCCGGGCTCATGGCGAAGGACAAGGGGCGTCTGCCGGTCCCGGAGCCGCCCATGCCGGCACCCTCAAGCACGCCGCCGCCTCTTCCCCCCGGCGTCCCGCCGTCGCCGGTGCAGCAGCCAGGAATGCGTGCGTCCCTTCCCGGCGCCGTTGCGGCGCCCCCCAAGCCCGAGGTCTACGGGGGCATTAAAGTCGTCTCCCAGACCGAGGGCGACGCCAAGAACGATGCTAAAAAAAAAGACGGGATGAAGATATACCTTCCGCCTTCTTTTATGGAGGGGACGCTGCTGTCGGGTATGTACGCGCCGGCCAATAGTGGGGGGAAGGGGGAGCCCCTTCCCGGCCTCATACGGATCAAGAACCTCGCGATCCTGCCGAACTCGGTAAAGGCGGACCTCAAGGGATGCTTCGTCATCGTCGAGGCCCAGGGGTCCCTTTTCGACGAGCGCGCGCACGTCCGTCTAGACACCCTCTCATGCCTCGCGAAGAACGGGGAATCCGTCATCGACCAGAGGGTTAAGGGATACGTGGTCGACCAGGACGGCTTCGTGGGCCTCAGGGGGACGGTGGTGTCAAAGATGGGCGCGGCCGTCGCGCGGAGCCTCTTCGCTGGTTTCGTCGCGGGCTTCGGCGACGCGGTGGCGCAGTCGACGACCATCACCTCGATAAGCCCTCTCGGCACCACCCAGACATTCAACACCGACGAGGCCGCGAAGGCCGGGGTGGGGAAAGGCCTCTCCCAGGCCGGGCACGACCTTCAGAGATTCCTCCTCGACCTCGGGAAGCAGGCCATCCCGGCGATCGAAGTAGGAGCGATGAGGCCGGTGACGGTGGTCATCAGCGAAGGGGTGGATCTGGAGATAAAGGAAAAAAAGAACGGGTGCCTGAACGGAGACGCCGCGTGCGCGAGCCCGGTGTTCTGATTCAAGTGGAGGAGAAGATGTATAGATCATTCTTTGCAGTCTTAGCGATAGTCCTTCTCACTTCATGCAACACGGTGGGGAACACGATCAACCCGTACAAGTCCAACTTCAACTGCCCCTACAAGGAGTCGGGCAGATGCATCAGCATGACCGGCGCCTATGACGAGTCCAGGGGCAACCAGCCCGTGCAGCCGGCGAAGTCTAACAAGTCGACCTGCGCCGGGAACGGCCAGGCGGACCTTGGCCAGCCCACGAACAACGAGAAAGCCTATCAGGAAGGCGTCTACAAGAAACTCGCCGGTCTCCTCGAGGAGCCGAAAACCCCCCTCATCGCGCCGCCCAAGGTGATGCGCGTCCTGCTTCTCCCCTACAAGAACGACAGGGACCTCTACATGTACCGCTACGCCTATTTCGTGGTCGACGACTTCCGGTGGGTCCTCGACGGCAACCCTGCAATGGAGGGAAGGTAAGATGGCGCTTACGAGCAATCTGCTCAAAAAGGTGCTCGGCGTCGAGGGGCTGACCTTTCAGGACCTGAAGGACGAAACCTACAGGAAGCGGTTCTCTCACTACCTCCCCTGGATCACCTACGATCCGGAAACCAAGGTATACGGGTGCTCTGACGATTCGGTGGGGTTCATCTTCGAGTGCTCGCCCTTGGCCTTCGCCGGGGAGCAGGCGATGGAGACCCTCGAAGGCCTCGTGCGCCTCAACGTACCTTCCGGCTCCGTCATCCAGTTCACTCTTCTCGCGGACCCCTACATCGAGCCCTACTTAAGCGCGTACAAGGCTCTGAAGACCCGGGACTCAGACCTCACAAGAACTTCGGCCGAGCGATTCACGCAATTCCTCGCCGATGGTCGGGAGGGACTCGCCAAGCTCAACAGCATCCCGGTGCGCGATTTTCGCTTGGTGGTGTCGGCGAAGCTGCCCTCAGGGGGCTCCGATGTCGATCTCAATGATACGAGGAACACGATCTTCGAGATCCTCGGCGGAGCGAACCTCTTCCCCGCCCCCATGGACGCGGAAGACCTCATCCGGTGGATGCGCCGTCTCTTCAACGGGGAGGACTACGGGGGACAACCCTACCGCTATGACGACTCGAAGCCGATCGGGGAGCAGATCATCTTCGCGGAGACGCCGATCGTGAAGTCGATGAAGGAGCTGTGGATAGGAGGAAGGTGTTTTCGGTGCGCCACGCCCAAGGAAGTGCCACCCGAGGTGAACGCGGTCCAGACGAACCAGATCTTCGGGGGCGTATGGGGCATCCAGCAGGACGTGAACCAGTACAGGACCCCATTTCTCTACACGCTGAACATCATCTACTCCGACCTGAGGGCCTGGCTCCACACGAAGTGCAACGCCATGCTCCAGCAGAAAGGGGTCGGCTCGTTTGCCCGCCAGCACGAGGCAAGAAAGGAAGAGCACATGTGGGCGGCCGGCGAGCTCGAGTCGGGGAAGAAGTTCGTGAAGGTCATGCCTATCCTCTGGGTCTATGGAGCGACCAGGGACGCGGTGAGCGAGTCCCTGGTCAGGGCGAAGAGGCTCTGGGAGGACTGCGGCTACCGGATGCAGGAAGACCGGGGGATCTTGCCCATCATGTTCCTCTCATCCTTGCCCCTCGGGCTCTACAACGTCGGCAGGAACGTGGACAACCTCGAGAGGGGTTTCGTCGCGCCGGCAAGCACGGTGGCGGTCCTTCTTCCGGTGCAGGCCGACTTCGCGGGAGGAGGAGCGCCGTATCTCCTCCTCGCAGGGAGAAAAGGACAGCTCTGCACCCTCGACCTGTTCGACTCCCGCGTGAACAATCACAACGCCTTCGTCGCCGCCTCCACCGGTTCCGGCAAGTCCTTTTTCGTGAACTGCCTGACCTACAACTACTTCGGGGCTGGGGCGAAGATCCGGATCATCGACATAGGAGGCAGCTACAAGAAGATGACGCGCGTGTGCAATGCCCGCTACCTGGATTTCACGGACGGCATGTCCATCAACCCCTTTACGCACATCGTCGATCCTCAATTTGACCTTCCGGTCATTGCCCAGGTGGCGGCCCAGATGTGCTACTCCACCTCAGAGAAACCCGCGCCCACGGAAATAGAGATGCGTCTCTTGATGGACGCCGTCACCTGGGCGCACAGGACCTATGAAGAGGATGCCGAATATCACCACGTCTACGAGTTCCTGCGGACGTATCCTGAGAAGGTGGGAGCGCCTTCCGGGAATGCGACGTTCACGACGGAGCTTGAGGTGACGGCCCACCGGCTTGCCTTCGCCATGGCGGAGTTCTCCAGGGAAGGCCGGTACGGCGAGTACTTCAACGGGCCCTCCGGGTTCAACATCCACGACGACGACTTCGTTGTTTTGGAACTGGGCCATCTGGAGCAGCAAAAAGCACTCTTCAACGTGGCGGTGCTCCAGGTGATCAACGCGGTCACGAGCGATTTCTACCGTTCCCGGAAGGACGAGAAGAAGCTCGTCGCCTTCGACGAGGGATGGCAGCTCATCCGCGACAACGCGATACTCGGCAAGATCATCGAGGACGGCTACCGCAAGGCCCGGAAACACTCGGGGAGCTTCAACGTCATCACCCAGTCGGCGACCGATCTTGCCCTGTTCGGAAGGGTCGGGAAGGTCATCGATGCGAACTCCGCGTTCAAGTTTTTCCTCCAGGCCGACGACGTGGAGAAGGTGGTGAGGGACGGCGTGCTCGAATACGGCGAGTTCGAAGCGGCCCTCCTGAAATCGGTAAGGCGGAACAGCCCCAAGTACTCGGAGATATTCTTGGACACCCCCTTCGGGACCGGCGTCGCCCGCCTGGTCGTGGACGACTTTTCCCGGTACCTCTATTCCTCTTCTCCCGACGATAACCAGCGCATCGAAGCGGTCATGGAGGAGAAGAGTGTGGGCTACAGAGAAGCGATCGAGATAATCCTCGACCGCGGGAAACGATAGGAGATCCTTATGGACGCCGGTTCGCGGTTCAGGCCGCATCTCCTCCTCTTGCTCATGTGCATCGCATTCCTCGCCGCCCCCAGGGAAGGCCTCTCCCAGAGCGCGAGCGATCTCGGAGCAGCCCAGGGAAACAGCGTCCTGAACCTGTACGGATCGAAGAGCGGGATCACGAACAATGTCTCGAACCCCCTCACGTCGAGCAACACCCCCATGACAACGATAGACGGCACAACCTCGTTTTCCGGACAGCTCCAATGCCCGAACTCGCAGCGGTTCATGGAGGTCCTCATCCAGCCGGGAGCGACGGGAGACATCACCACCTTCATCGTGAGCCAGGATACCAATTTCGACGGCAACCTCGACTATACCTATGAAGTGCCCTTCCCCGTGTCGGGGCTCTGCGCGAACGGGGTCATCGCGTGCAACCCGGGGACATGGAGCAACTGCCAGACCTACCAGTGGGCGTCGGACTCATCGGGAAGGGTCTCTCTTCAGGTTGTCCCCCTCACGGCCCTCGGCGGCTGCTTCTGCGTCAACAACTCGTGCGGAACGAATTTAGTCTTCGCCAACACCCCCACCATCATGAACGTCATCGGTGGAGGGGTGGCGGGGGCCATACAGAAGAACGACCCCAGGTACGCCATCAGCAACGTCGTGATCGACGGCATGGACGCGACCTATTACGGCCAGAACTCGGGGGGGTGCATCGCTTCTTCCTCCTCGCCCGCGAATGCCGAACAGTACTACTACAACCCGGGCAACATGTCCTCCGACGCTGCGGCGCAAGCTGCCGAGCAGGCCGCTGTTCCGACGAGCGTCTACAGCACCCTCAAGACGTCGGACGCGGCGGGCAATTACCAGACAGCGACGTGCACGATTGCAAGGGGAGATGCGATAGCGTGGGACACGAACTACCAGTGCTTCATGGAGTCCGGGATCACCAACGGGTGCTCCGTTTTGGAGAACAATTCTAACTGTCAGCTCCAGAGCGAGAACATCGACGGTGTGACGACGGTCAGCAATTACATTGCTACGGGTCTGGAGCCCCTTTCGTCCTGTCAGCCGCTCTCAAGCACCGTGTCCGCAAGTTGCGAGTACTCCTGCCCCCTGGGCGTCGAGTATCCCTGCACGGGAACGACTCCCACGTGCACGAACGGAAGCACGGTCGCGAACTGCGCGCTCATGAACCCCATCGTGGGGTATGGGGGCTCGTGGAGCGGCTGTCCGTATCTGGTGGGTTCGGGCAGCGCGCTCTATTTTATGGAACAAAGCAGCACGCCGACGTACACGTGCCCCCTGGGCGATTATCCTTGTTACGATGATGGTTGGGGCGACGTGACGTGCTACGACGATTATTGGAACAGCGCCGCGTGCGACGTAAGCTACCCGCCCGTTGCAGCCGGCTCTCTCCAGTTCATGCCCGGCGTTCAAGTGTGGGGAACAATAAATACAAACGCGGACGGCAACTGCTGGAGGTACAACTGGGTAACGGTCGCGGGACCGGGAACTGACCCTTACGGAAACCCCTACGATTCGGCTGTAGCCGTGACCACCCAATATGGCGGCTACACGGGATGGGTGTACTTCAAGGGCGTTACCGCCTCGGGCGGCGGAAGGATCGCCGGAGAATGGGGCAGCGTGACCGTCACGGCAGGCTCGTCCTGGGATCTTTACACCACCTACCTTTCCTATCACGGCCTCGGCACAGGCACCGGCTCCGTCAACTTCTCTCCCAACATTTGTCCCATCCCCGGAGCATCGGCCTGCGTGGGCGTACCCAGCTTCTGCAGCAAGAGCTGCTCCGAGAATGACTGCGAGCAATGGTGGACGAAGACGAGGACTTATACCTGCACGACGAGCGGATACGACTTCTCGGCCATACAAAAGCGCGTATCGACCATAAAGCAGTCGGCCCAGGACAATACCTCGTCGATGTCCTACAACGATTACTATCTGTCGGGTTCCACGTGGACAACGGGGAGCAGCTCTTATGCGACGAGCAATGTGTACCGCGGGAATGTCGAGAGCTGCCAACAGGCGTGCAAGACGGCGATGAACGTCAACAACACCTCGACGAACGTCGCCTACAAGAAAAGCGATGTCTCCCTCGACGCGATGACGCCCGCCTACTATTATCACGCCTGCACCTCGGCGGGATGCCCGGCCGGCGCGGGCGAAACGGTGGTCACCGACTGCCAGTGCATCGACGATTTCGCGGAAGCGGCGGTCATCATGCAGATCCTGAGAAAAGGAGCGCAGGACATCATATGCAGCGACGGAACGGAAATAGGTCTTCAATGAGGATACTGCTCTTTGTCTGCGCCGGGCTTCTTTTGGCCGGACCCGCCCACGCCCTCGTGTGCGGGTTGGACCTCAACAATAACGGAACCATAGACCAGGGAGAAACGGCGACCTGCATCGGCGACGCCGGCACGCTCTGTCCCCTCGATGCAGTCGCGTGCCAACCTGCGGAGAGCGCGCCTGCCTGTCCAACTGGCGGTTCCTACGTCTCTGCCGACGATCAATGCGAGGCGGCCTCCTGGACGTGCGGGCTCGACGGATCGCAGTATAAAAGCCAGGCGCCGTGTACGACGGCGTGCTCCCAAACGGCCGCCTGCACGGCGGGAGTATGCCCCTACGGTTCGTCATATACATGCGATACCGGTAATAACTGCACCAGGACCGGGTCTTGCGCCCAGGCCTGTCCAAGCGGCTATACCCTGAGCGCGGGCATATGCGCCGTGGCCGTTACCTGTGCCAAGGGCACGTACAGCTCCACCGCCAAGGCGTGCATCGACAACACCTCATGGGTCTGCCCCCATGGCACTGCCTATCCCTGCCTCAAAAACGCGGGGAGCTTTGAGTGCTCGACGGCGACGTGCATCGATCCCTCCACGGCGCAGACCACGACCGTAAGCACCGCGATGCTCCAGAACAACGGAGCGACCGACGCCTCCGGGAATTGCCTGGGCACCATATACATCTTCACCGGTAGGAAGATGACTTGCAATAAGTCGGGCGTCCAATCGGGGTGGAAGAACTGCTGCCAGGCGGGATCGACTACGATGAGTGACGACGTGGGAAGCGCGGAGAGCCTGTTCAACGGGGTAGGCGCGATTTCCGATATATACCACCTTGGCCAGATCGCATACTACGGGACCGAAATCTTGAACGGTACAGCGGTGAACGTCACGAACCTAAGCACGAGCGTCCAGGGCGCCTTGGAAGCGGTGGCGCAAGGCGGAAGCCTCATGGACGGATTCACGGTATACGCCGAGGCGACGTTCCTTAACCCCACAACTCTCGCCTTCATGGCAGCGGCGTATATGATACAGGAGTATCTTTTGTCCGGGAGCTGCAGCCAGGAAGACCTGGAAACGGCGATAATGGACGCGGCGGGCCGGTGCCACAGCCTGGGCACGTATTGCACGGACAAATGGCCTTTTGTCGGGTGCGTTCAGAAGGCCGAGGCGTTCTGCTGCTTCAACTCCAAGCTCGCCCGCATCATACAGGAGCAGGGCCGGCCCCAGCTCAAGTCCTTCAACCCCAACCCGTGGGGCGTCGCTACCGACGACGGCCCTGCCAATGCGGACTGCAGGGGATTCACGTCGACTGAATTCCAGATGCTCGACTTCTCGAAGATGGACCTGTCCGAGTACTTCGGGGATATCGCGACACAAGTCCAGTCGGCAATCCAGCAGAGCGTGTCCGGTAAGATAAACAGCTACTACAACAGCATCCAACAACAGCCATAAGGGGAGGGTTGGTTTGAAAACCATTGTCTGGTACATTCTCGCGGGCCCAGCGCTTGTGGTCCCATTTTCCTTTCGCCTCGGGTGGCGGAAATGACAACAAGAAAAATACGCCGTACCCTCACCACTGCATTTCTCTGCCTGTTCATGACGTCCTCTTCAATGGCGAGAGACCTCGGAACCTTCGGTACGGTCTACGACATCGTTGAGAAGAACGCTCTCAGGGAGCTCGAGGAGAAGGCGAAGTCGGTCGATTTCTCGAAGGCGGTGGACAGAACAGCCCTTGTGAGAAAGGCCAGGAACTTCACCCCGGAGGACGTGAAGGAGATGGGAATGATCGGTCCGGCCCGGAAGGATCGCACGTTCCTTGTAGACATGACATATACCCTGGAAAGGGACATCAAAGACGACAAGGGAAACATCGTATATCCGGCGGGATATACCCTCAACCCTCTCAGCTACGTGGCCTATCCAAGGACCCTGGTCATCCTTAACGGGAAACGGCCGGATCAAATCCGCTGGTTCGAGGAATCATCGTACGCCAAAGACGCCCAGGTCACCCTTCTTCTCACGGACGGCCCATACAGCGATCTCGGGAAGTCCCTCAAACGTCCGGTATTCTACGCGAGTACGAAGCTGGTTGAAGTATTCAAGATCCAGGCGGTGCCGTCAGTGGTCCGGCAATCGGGCGCCTTCATGGAAGTGACGGAAGTACGGATACCTCCCAAGCAGGCAGGCAGGGAGGCAGTCCGAGTTCGAAACGGAATTGATGGATGGGCTAGGGCAAAAGGCAAGACAGTGTTTTCGTGCTCGTTAACAGGGAGTTGAATGGGTGATAGCCCTGGCGGACATCGTCAGGCCCCAGTCGAAGACAGCGATCACCATGCTAAGGGAGATGGGGATCAGGTGCATCATGTTGACAGGCGACAACAAGGACGTTGCGAAGCGGGTCTCCGACGAGGTCGGCATCGACGAGTATTTTGCCGAAGTCCTTCCGCAGGATAAGGCAGAAAAGGTGAAGGAGGTGCAATCGAGGGGCCTTGTCGTCGCCATGACGGGAGACGGGGTCAACGACGCGCCGGCGCTCGCCCAGGCGGACGTGGGAATAGCGATGGGCGCGGGGACAGATGTCGCGGTGGAGACGGCCGACATCGTCCTGGTCAGAAGCAACCCCACGGATGTGGTCACGGTCATAAGGCTTGCAAGGGCAACATAAAGGAAAATGATCGAGAACCTGGCCTGGGCAACTGGGTACAACGCCTTTGCGATTCCCCTCGCCGCCGCGGTGCTGTACAAGTTCGGCATACTTCTCTCGCCTGCTCTCGGCGCCCTCCTGATGTCGGTCAGTACAGTCATCGTTGCGATGAACTCAAGATTCCTCCGCATGAGCGATTAAGAAAGGTGGCGGAGTAGATTGTTCGAGGATCAGGACACGATCCTGCAATGACGCTCGTGATTATTATAATACTCCTGCCCATCACCCTCCCTTCTTGATCTTGAAGATTCTATAGCCCCACCCCCTGCGATGTCGAGAGCCGGATAGCCGATTACTCAGGTTTCGACGGTGCGCAATTTGGCCTTGTTGAGCTGCCGTTCATATTCACTACTAAGTCTATAGACTATATTATTTTTTTCTTGACAAGAGGACTGTAGATTTGCCATAATGCAAAGTATAGTTACTCTATCACTATTGTAGGCTTTCAGGAGCCAGTCATGTCGCCTAACGGAGGAACTGAGAATGAGACCCGCTGAAAGCCGATACCCCTCGCAGCAGAAAAGTGTGGCCGTTGTGGGAGGCATCATGGCGCTCCAGCCGCAATACCGACGCGTGCTTGAGGAGAACAATCTGTGCCCGAAAATCTATAACCAGGACTCCACCGGAATCCGCAGAAAGGTCGAAGGAGCGGACGTCGTCATTCTCTTTGCCGGTACCGTTTCGCACGGAATGGCGATAAAGGCGCGAAGGACTGCGGCCAGTTGCGGCATCCCCCTGCTGACGGTGACACGGAGCAGCATCTCTGCTCTGAGGAAGTCGATCTCTTCCCTGTCCGGAAGCGCCGAGCCGGGACGGCCGGAAGGCGCCGCTTGCGTCAAATCGATAAAGAACAGCGTATGCCAGTGCGGGGCACATACGTAATGAACAAAACCAACGAGAAGCGGGAGGATGCGAAAATGGGCGACGAGAGACAGCTTTTTCAGGACCTGTCCGATGCGGTTGTCGCAATGGATGAGGATCGGGTCGTAGAACTGGCAAGGACGGTCATCGAAAATAAGATCGACGTTTACGAAGCCATCGAAAAAGGCCTGTCCCACGGCATGGAAAGGGCCGGGCAACTGTTCGAGGAGGAAGAGTATTTCGTCCCGGAGCTCCTCGTCTGCTCCGACGCCATGTACGCCGGGCTGGACCTCTTGAGACCCTATTTGACGCAGAGCGCGGAAGGGTCGAAGCGCAAGGTGGTGATAGGGGTGATCGAAGGCGACACGCACGACATAGGGAAGAACCTCGTGAAGATCATGCTGGAAACGGGCGGGTTCGACCTGCACGACCTCGGCCGCGACGTGCCCCCGGCGCGCTTTGTTCAAAAGGCAAGGGAAGTCGAAGCCGACATCATCGCGATCTCCACTCTTATGACGACGACGATGGATGGAATGGCTGAAGTCGTCAAGCTTCTCGAAAAAGAGCGGCTGAGAGACCGTGTGAAGGTAATCGTGGGGGGCGGTCCGATTTCCCAGGGGTTTGCGGCAAGGATCGGCGCCGACGGCTACGCCGCGAATGCGGGCGCCGCGGTGAACCTTGCAAGGAGCCTGATAGATGGAGACAGGGCACATGCACGATAAGATGACGCCGGTAGAACGTCTTGAAGCGTATGCGCGAGGCGGCGCTATCGACCGTCTCCCCTGCGTCCCCATAGTGGGCAACACGGCTGCACGGATCATAGGCGTTAAAGTCTCCGAATTGCGGAACAACGGGCGTCTCCTTGCGGAGGCCCAGGTCGCCTCCTACAGGCTCTTCGGCTACGACAACATACGCGTCTTTACGGACCTCTACGTGCTGGCCGAGGCAATGGGCGCCTCAGTCACCGTCCCCGACGATGAAACGGCCTATCTCGGCGCTCCGGCAATCGACGATGTCGCCCGGATCAGGCAGCTTGAACCAGCCGATCCGGCTTCCGACGGGTGCCTTCCCGAGCACCTGGAGGCGACGCGGATCGCGGTCCGGGAAGTGGGATTGGAGGTCCCGGTCACGACGGCGCTCACCGGCCCCTTCACTAACGCCTCTTTCTTGATAGGCGCGGAAGAGATCGCCCGCCTCGTCTACAAGGAGCCGGCCGCCGTCCACGCGCTCTGCTCGGTTTCGTTAGAGGCGGCCGTGCGATACGCGGAGGCCATTATCGATGCAGGGGCGACGCCGAGCCTCACCGACCCCATGTCGTCATCGACCGTCATAAGCCCGGTCCTGTTCAGGCGGTTTTCCCTGCCCTACCTGAAACGCCTGATCGACCACATCCACGCCTCGGGAAAGAAGGTCACCCTCCATATCTGCGGGAAGACAAACAGGATATGGAGGGACATGGTCGATGCAGGGGCGGATTGCATCAGCATCGACAACCGTATCGACCTTGCCGATGCCGTTCGTGAAGTAGGGGACCGTGTAAGGCTGATGGGCAACGTGGACCCAACGGAAATCATGCTGGAAGGCAGCCCGGCCGATGTTCGCCGCGCGGTGAGGGCGTGCGTGACAAAGGCCGGACAGGCTCAGAAAGGCTACGTAGTGGCCTCCGGGTGCAGCCTGCCGACGGAAACACCCTTCGCGAACATTCACGCCATGCTCGATGCGGTAAGGGAGATAGGTTTCCCGGTGGCCAAGGGAAGATTCCAGGAGAGAGGATGATGGAAACGCCAAGTCCCAGGGAACGCTTGCTCAGTGTCCTCCATAAAGAGCGGGAGAACGTCGACCGGCCTCCCGTCATTTGCATGGGCGGCATGATGAACGCCGCCGTGGTCGAGATCATGGAACGGACGGGCCACACGCTTCCCGAAGCCCACGTGGATGCCCGGCTCATGGCACAGCTCAGCCTCGACATCCACGAGGAAACGGGTTTCGAGAATTTCGGCCTCCCCTTCTGCATGACGGTAGAGGCCGAGGTGTTGGGCAGCACGGTCAACCTCGGCAGTTTCTCGTGCGAACCGAAGATAGAGAAAGAGGCATTCTCTTCCGTCTCCCGGGTCGAGGTCCGCGACGTTCATAGAGCTGCCGATTCGGGGAGGATACCGGTGGTCCTCGAAGCGATAGGCGCACTTTCGCAGTCCCATCCTCGTATTCCCGTCATCGGCGCCCTTACCGGGCCAATCAGTCTCACGGCGTCCCTTGTCGATCCCATGACCTTCTATAAGGAGTTGCGGACGAAAAGGGAGCGAAGCCACGAGGTCCTCGATTACGTGAGCGACTTTCTGGGCCTCTACGCGGAACAGATGGTCGATCACGGCGCTTCCGCAATCGCCATCGGGGACCCGAGCGCGACCGGCGAGATACTGGGGCCCCACGCGTTCAAGGAGTTCGCGTTGAAGTATATCAACCGCATCGCGGACCGGGTGCACATCGCGGGCGTCCCGGTCATTCTCCACATCTGCGGTAACATCGGCTCCGTGAAGCATCTGCTGCCCGAGCTGCGCGTCGATGCGATCAGCACGGACGCCCTGGTAAGCCTGGTGCGCCTGAAGGAGGAGTTCCCCGGCCTCGTGACCATGGGGAACGTCAGCACCTATCTCCTGGAATTCGGCGACCGGGACCGGGTGGCCCGCACAACGGTGCGGTTGGTCGAGGAGGGTGTCGACATCATCGCCCCCGCCTGCGGCCTCTCGACGTCTACGTCCCTGGAACTGATCAGGGCTATGACGAATGCAGCAAAGGAGACGCATCCGCGTGGCTAGAGTGACCTTTCTCCCTGAGAATATCAGCGTTGAAGTCCGGCCGGAGAGCACCATCCTCGATGCTGCGCGAGAGGCGGGCATCGCGCTGGAGGCGCCCTGCAACGGCACGGGGAAATGCGGAAAGTGCAGGGTTGTGCTCCTCGGCCAGAACGCGGCCGGGGGAGAGAAAGACGGAAACACCGTACTCGCATGCCAGACCCAGGTGGGCGAGGGTAGAGCCGTCGAGCTGACGGGCGAATGGGGAAAGGAATCCATACGGGTCCTGGAGGCGGGGGCAAGCGCGGCCGGGGAAATAGATCCCTTTGTAACGAAAAAGCTTTTCACGGACGGACGGGAAACTGCCGTTCTCGGCGGTGGCCGCGTGCTCGCCCGCGAGGAAGGCGACACGACAGGTTTTCTTTATGGCGTGGTCGTCGATATAGGGACGACGACGCTCGTCGCGACACTTGTCGACCTGAAAACAGGAAAGGAAGTCGTCTCCACATCGGCGCTCAACCCCCAGAGCCTGCACGCGCACGACGTGCTCTCCAGGATCAAGCTCGCCTCGGACAGCGCTGGTCTCGCTCTTCTCTACGGGCTTTTCCTCTCGGAGACTGACCGCATGATAGGCGAGCTGACCGACCGGTCGGGCGTCGAGAGGAGCCATATTTACGAGGTGGTTTACAGCGGCAACACGACCATGCTCCACCTCGCCACCAGCACGGACCCCTCCCCCCTGGGCAGGTATCCCTACACCCCGGTCCTCCGGGGCGGGGATTACCTGCCCGTCCCCCAGGGGGGCCTTCATGTCGCTGACGGGGCGGGCCTCTACCTTCCCCCCGTCATCTCCGGTTTCGTTGGTGCCGATATCGTCTCAGGGGTACTCGCGACGAGACTCCATGAGAGAAAGGGGACTACCCTGTTCATCGATATCGGCACCAACGGGGAGATGGTCATCGCGGGCGGCGGGCGGTTGGTTGCCTCTTCGACGGCTGCGGGGCCGGCCTTCGAGGGCATGAACATTACCTTCGGCATGAGGGCGGGCGACGGGGCCATAGAATCGTTCGAGGCGAAGGAAGGAGGGCTGGTTGTCGGCACGATCGGTCAGGCTGCCCCGAAGGGCATCTGCGGAAGCGGCCTGGTCGACATAGTCGGCGAGCTGGTCGCACACGGCGTCATCGACAGGAACGGCCGGATCGCGGCCGGCGGCAACGGCAGCATTCCCGGTGTTTTCAAGGAAAGACTCGGACTGAAAGACGGCAAGCCGGTCTTCTTTTTGAGCGATTCGGTCTACCTTTCTCAAGGCGACGTCAGGCAGGTGCAGCTTGCCAAAGGGGCCATAAGGACCGGGGTCGAATATCTCCTCCGCGACGCGGGGGCCGGTCCGGGCGATGTGGACGCGGTACTCATCGCGGGGGCTTTCGGCTATCACCTCAAGGAGAAGAACCTGCTCGCCCTCGGCCTTTTGCCGGGAGAGTTCAGGGGAAAAGTCAGCTTCGTGGGGAACACGTCCAAAACGGGAGGGGTCGCCTTTCTTTTGAACAAGGGATACAGGGCAGAGATGGAAGGGGTCGCCCGCGCCGTCCGGACCATAGAGCTTGCGGACTACGAGGATTTTGACAGGACATTCGTCAATTTCCTGCGGTTTTAGGAAGGGAACGATGAAGAAGCACGAAAGAAGCTGCATGAGCTGCGGCACGCAGAACTGCTACAGGAGCGATGTGAAATTCCCCCCGTTTTGCCTGACCGAGCGGCTGGACCCGGCGGAGCTTGTGGAAGTGCTTGACCTTTACCGGGACGGCTCGCAGGTATCGAAGGTGGCTATAGCGGCAGCCGAGATCGAAGGCAGATACTTCGGCAAATTGACGCGGGTCGAGGAGATCATCGCCTTCGCGAAGGCGATAGGTGCAAAAAAGATCGGCATTGCCGCGTGCGTGGGACTGGCTGCTGAGGCGCGGACATTCGCCAAAATTATGGAGGTAAAAGGGCTCGAGAGCTACGGCGTCATCTGCAAGGTGGGCTCGATCGACAAGACGGAAATCGGCATCCCGGAAGAACTGAAGGTGCAGCCGGGTTCTCACGAGGCACTCTGCAATCCTGTCATGCAGGCGCGGCTGCTCAACAAACAAAAGACCGATCTCAACGTCATAATAGGGCTGTGCGTGGGCCACGACTCGCTCTTCATCAAGTATTCCAAAGCCCTTGTCACCACCCTCATCACGAAAGACCGCGTGCTCGGGCACAACCCGGCGGCGGCGCTCTATACGAGTGGATTCTATTACAAAAGGCTGCTGAGCAACGATGAGCAGAAATAACTACCAAGGAGGCAGAGTATCATGAAGAAGCTGTATTGGAAGGTTACGGCGGGTCTGGCGATTGGAGCGATGATTTTTCTTCTTACGGCAGGGTACGGTGGGGCCGCGAACAGGGATCTGAAGAAGTTCAACGTGGGCTACCTCGCCTCGACAGGCCATGCCATGTATTTCATTGCGAAGGAAAAGGGCTACTTCGAGCAGGAAGGGCTGGACGTCGAGCTTTTTCTTTTCACCAATTCCGGTGAGGGCATGAATGCCATCACTTCCGGAAAGCTTGATGCGGGCACCTTCGGGACGGCCCCTCCCCTTCTCTTCATATCGAAAGGAGTGGATATCACTATCTTCGGAGGACAGATGTCGGAAGGTCACGGGCTCGTGGCAAAACCCGAGAAGGCCGAACAATTCAAGGACCTGAAGAATTACAAGGGCAAGACAATCGCAACGGTCCGGCTACAGACCGGTGATGTGGTTTTCAGGGGCGGCCTGCACAATGCGGGCATCGACTGGAAGAAGGACGTCACCATCAAGGAGCTGGATTCCCCCGGCGCGGTGCTGGAGGCGGTGAAGAAAGGCAGCGTGGACGCCGGCATCCTGTGGCCCCCTTTCCTCACCCTTGCGGAGCAGCAGGGCCTGAAAATAGCCAAACTCTCCGGCGACATTCTTCCCAGTCACACGTGCTGCAGACAGGTGACGCTCACCTCGAAATTCAAGGCAAATGAAGCCGATTATGTGAAATTCGTGAGGGCCTTGATACGTGCCCACGCTTTCTACAAGGCGAACCCCGACGAGACTGTCGATATCACGAGCAAGTATGTGAAGATCGATAAAGCCATACTCAAAAAGGACCTTTACCACGGGAACCTGTACCTGAGCCCGGACCCCGATAAGCGGATGGTCGTCTATTTTTGGGACTATATGAACGACGCGGAATACATCTCATCGGCCAAAAAGATAGAGTCCTATATAAACACCGAGACATACCGGAAAGCACTGGACGGGTTGATCAGGGATTACCCGAACGAGAAAGACTATAAGGCGCTGAAGGCCGCTTTTAGGGCCTGATATCGGTGAGTAGATGAATCAAATGACAGTCGAAGCAACACTGCCGGGATCAAATGGCCGGCAAAAGGCGGCGGCGAGGGCCGGAGGAAGGGATAGATACATGGAAACAACGTGGTCAAAAAAGCTCGTGACGGTTCCAAACATTCTCTTTGTCGTCCTCGTCTGCCTGCAATTCCTGCCCGACCGGAGGGCTGACCAATCCGCGGTTCTCTATCAGCTCTTCCTGGGAGTCCTTGAGGCATCCTATCTTGTTTATGCTTTCTTGAGCAAAGAAAACGAGAGGGTCCAGACGGCCGGAGATCTTCTCGCCCTCGTATTCGGACTGGCTGGGACCTGGCAGTTGCTCACCGTCAAGCTGGCTGTCCTCGACAAAATGCTCTTCCCGTCGCCTGCCCTCGTGCTCGGTCTCTTTATAGGGGAGGCCCCTGCGGCGCTGAAAGGCGCGGCCGGCTCCCTCGAAATCCTCCTCGTCGGCTACGGGGCCGCTCTTCTCACGGCCGTCCCCCTGGGGCTGGTCGCGGGCTGGGTCGGCAGGGTGACGAGGACGGCAACGCCCATCACCAGGGTGCTCGGCCCGGTGCCTCCGACCGTGTATATTCCCTATGCCATAGTCATGCTGCCCACGTTTAAGCTTTCATCCATGTTCGTTATCTTCATAGGCGCTTTTTGGCCTGTCTTTATGAATACCATGAACGGGGTGCATGCGATAGAAGCCCGCTTGATCGACTCCGGGCGGGTGCTGAAGCTCGGGTCTCGTACCATGATAATGAAAGTGATCTTCCCAGGGACGCTGCCGTCGATAATCACGGGGGCCACCATCGGGCTCGCCATGTCTTTCATCCTGCTCACCGCAGCGGAGATGATCGGCGCGACGTCGGGCCTTGGCTGGTGGGTGAAGTATTTCTCCGACTTCGCGGACTACCCCAGGGTCATTGTCGGCATCCTTTATACGGGCGTCGTAGTGACGGCGATCATGTTCGGCTTCGATAAGGCGGAAAAACGCCTGCTCCGGTGGCGCCAGTAGCCACCATGCAATAAGACAAATAAATAGAGAGGACACCAAATGGCAAGAATCAGCGAGAATTTAACGGAACTGATCGGGAGTACACCGCTCTTGCGGCTGCACAAGATTACGGCGGGCCTTCCGGCCGACATAGTCGTGAAGATAGAATCCTTTAACCCGGCGGGAAGCGTCAAGGACCGGATAGGCTTTGCCATGATAAAGGACGCCGAAGAGAAAGGCCTCATCAGGAAAGACACGGTCATCATCGAGCCGACGAGCGGCAATACAGGCATCGCCCTGGCTTTCGTCGCCGCCGCCAAAGGCTACCGGCTTATCCTCACCATGCCGGATACCATGAGCATCGAGCGCAGAAGCCTGCTCAAGGCATATGGCGCCGAGCTGGTCCTAACGCCGGGTGCGGAGCGCATGCCGGGGGCTATACGGAAGGCGGAAGAGCTGGCTTCCCAGATCACCAATTCGTTTATCCCCCAGCAGTTCAAGAACCCGGCGAACCCCGCCGTTCATCGGGCAACGACGGCAGAGGAGATCTGGGAAGATACGGATGGAAAAGTCGATATTGTCGTCTCCGGGGTAGGCACCGGGGGGACAGTAACGGGAATCGCCGAGGTGATCAAGCCCAGAAAGCCGGGATTCCAGGCCATTGCCGTGGAGCCGTTTGAATCGCCCGTCCTCTCGGGCGGTGTGGCCGGCCCCCATCAGATTCAGGGCATAGGCGCGGGGTTCGTGCCGGACGTGCTCAACCTCAAGCTGGTGGATGAGATCTTCAAGGTGAAAAACAACGAGGCCATCGAAACGGCGCGTAGCCTTGCTCGTGACGAAGGACTGCTCGTCGGCATCTCCTCCGGCGCGGCGGCCTTTGCCGCCCTGCAGATAGGACGGCGAAGCGAGAACAAGGGAAAGCTCATCGTCGCAATACTGCCGGACACCGGGGAGCGATATCTGAGCACCCCGCTTTTTCAGTCCTAAGGAGACCGGGATGGATGCCAGGGGCATAGTCTTCGATAGGGTCAGCCTGTCTTACGGCCGGCAGATCGTATTGGAGGATATCGTTTTGACTATCGACGAAGGGGAGTTCATCTGCCTACTCGGGCCGTCCGGCGCTGGCAAAAGCTCCCTGGTGAGACTTCTCGCCGGCCTCGCGGCTCCTTCTTCCGGGGAGGTATACATCAACGGTGAAAGAGTGACGGGCCCGGGGCTCGACCGCGGCATTGTCTTCCAGGACTATACCCTTTTTCCATGGATGTCGGCGGGAGAGAACGTAGTCCTCGCCTTGAGGCAGGCGTTCCCGAGCCAAAAGGGATGGCAACTGAGGGAAGTGGCAGAGGAGTTCCTGGACCTGGTGGGTCTCGATCAGGCCTTCCACAAACTTCCCGCCCAGATGTCAGGCGGTATGCGACAGAGGGCCGCAATTGCACGGGCCTTCGCCGTGAATCCCCCGATCCTTCTTATGGACGAGCCGTTTGGAGCGGTGGATGCCGTGACCAGGGCCAGGCTCCAGGACCTGCTGCTTCAACTCTGGCAGCGGGAAGGGTCGGAGAAACCGAAGACCGTGGTCTTCGTGACCCACGACGTGGATGAGGCCATGATCCTTGCAAGCAAGGTCATAGTGATAGGCATGAATCCCGGAAGGGTCAAGGAGGTCCGTACAATAGACATCCCGAGGCCCAGGGTCCGTCGGGAGCTGTACAGGAACGACCGTTTTCAGCTCCTCCGAAATCACCTGATCGAGCTTCTTCAGGAGGACGTGATGAGCGAGCTTTCGTCGGACCGGACCGTTTGCCCGCCGGGTGACGGGATTTAGCAGAGAAGCCTCGGGAAGGATAGAGTGATGAAATTTGAAGAAAGACTGAAAGAACTTGGAATTACGTTACCGGCGGTCGTGACGCCCATGGCGTCGTACACCCCTGCCGTGGTTTCGGGCGCTTATGTTTTCGTCTCCGGCCAGCTCCCGCTGGTCGAGGGCAAGCTGAAATTCACGGGAAGGGTCGGCCGCGAGGTCTCCATCGACGAAGCGAATGAATGCGCGAGAATAGCAGTCCTGAATTGTCTCGCCGCCATCAGGAATGTTGTTGGCAGTCTCGACAAAATCAAGCGGATAGTGAGGATCACCGGCTACGTCAGAGGCGGAGAAGACTTCAATGACCACCCTCGCGTGCTCAACGGCGCCTCGGATCTGCTCGTGGAGATTTTCGGCGACGCGGGCGTGCACACCAGATCGGCCGTGGGAAGCAGCGGATTGCCGCTCGGCGCCCCCGTGGAAGTCGAGATGATCGTCGAGGTGGAGGCGTGAAACGGTTGATTATGACAAGTTTCCCTCTGGTGGGAAAGATCCTGATTATCATGTACAACGAAGGAAAAACCTATGACCGGTCGACAAATACTCATCGATAGGCTGGAGGGCGGAAAAACAGAGCGCGTGCCTGTTGTGCTCTTCTCCGCGGGCGCCTGGACGTTCAACTCCCTGGGATTGCCGCTGGAAGCGGTGATCGGCAAGCCTGAGCTTATGGCCGACGCGATCTCCCAGACCTTTCTTAACAAGGCCCCGTCGGACGCGGTCTGGGTGGCTTCCGGCTTCAACAACCTCCCGGTCAAGGCGCTTGGAGGACAAATCGTCTATCCGAGACAGGGGACACCGCGAGTTACGAGGACGGCCTTTGAGGACGCGTTCAATCTGGACAATGTCGACATCGACCGGATTGCGCTCGACGGCGATGTACAGAGCCTGTGGGAAACGACCGCGAGGGTGAAGAAGGCAATCGGCAGCCGGACCGTGATCGGCGCGTGCGGGTGGGGACCCTTCACCCTTGCGGGACAGATGTACGGTACGGAGAAACTGATGCACGATATCTACAAAAATCCCGATTCCGTGCGGCGGGTGCTCGCGTTTTCCGTCGAGGCCGCATTCCGTTATTACCGTGGCTTTATAGAGAAAGGGGCGGAGATCATCTCCATCGCCGAGCCTATTGCCTCGGGCGACATGATTTCCCGGAAGCATTTCGAGACCTTCGTGGTTCCCGTGATAAAAGATTTTCTCGATCGCCTGAAGGGCCTTGCCGTCTACAACCTGCTGCACATTTGCGGCAACATCACGGACAGGCTCGACCTCGTCCCCGACACGGGCGTCGATGTGCTCTCGGTCGATTACAAGGTGGACCTGAAGAAGGTGCGGTCTGCAATAGGGACGCGGATCACCTTCGCCGGCAATGTCAACCCCGCGGACGTGCTCCAGCAGGGGACGCCGGAAGATGTAACCGCCGCGTCAGTTGCTTGCATCAGCGATGCCGGCACCGATGCGCATTTCATCCTCATGCCAGGATGCGATATACCGCCTAGCACGCCGCTTCAGAACATAAGGGCCTTTTTCGCGGCCCCGGCAGCATACGAGAAGGAGGTTTATGGATGAGTTATTTTGACGAGAAAGAACCGCCCAAGCGGGAAGACCGTCTCGGCGCCTGCATCGCTCACGGGAGCACGATTTGCGGCCTCGCGAACAGAAAAAACTGCAAGTGCATGAACGACGGGGACCGGCTCTTCACACAGGGCTCGATCTGCCAGCTCCTCCCGGCCCTCGCGATCATGGACAGCTTTGCCGACAGCGCGATCCTGCTCCACGGCGCCGTCGGCTGCGGCTCCTGCGCGCACGCGCAAAACGCGGTCACGAAAGCGGGCAACGCCGCGCGGGGGAGACCTGCGAAAGACACGCTGTGGCTCTCCACTGCCCTCGACGAGACCGACGTCATAAGCGGAGGGGAAGCGAAGTTGGAGGCGGCCATAAGGGAGATCGACGCGCGATACAGGCCAGGCGACATCTTCGTCGTCGTCACCTGCGCGCCCGCCCTCACCGGCGACGATGTCGACGGCGTGATCGGGAAGATCCAGCCGCAGGTAGCCGCTCGCCTTCACGCGGTCTACTGCCAGGGGTTCAAGACGAAGATCTGGGCGACCGCCTACGACTCCGTTTACCATCCCCTGGGGAGGGACCTTCTCGGGCTCGACCCGGAAGAATACGAGCCGTTGTTTGCGAGGGACGAGATCGCGGACATGAAGGACGAATACCAAAGAAAGCACGCGGTGAATGTCATGACCGTCTCGTCGATGGGCAGGGTGGACGAGCTGGAATTGCAGCGCATCCTGGCCTCTCTCGACCTCACGGCCAATTTCTTCCCCCTCTTCGCGAAACCCGAGGAGATGTACAGGGTCACACAGGCCGCCGTGTCCATAAGCACGTGCCCCACCCATGACGACTACCTCCTTTATCATCTCAAGGAGAAATACGGTATTCCCTGCATTATCAGCACGATGCCCATAGGGATCGAAAACACCGGTCAATGGATAAGAGACCTCGCGGCGTTCTTCGGAATAGAGAAGCAGGCCGAGCGTTTCATCGAGCAGGAGACGGCCGAGCTGAAAAGCGCACTTGCGCAGTTCGAGCCGGTCTTCGCGGGTAAGCGGGCCTTCGTGAGCGCAGGCGAGATAAGGTCCTTCGTGACCGCAGGCCTCCTCACCGAATTGGGCTTCGAGATCGCCGGCATCCGCTCCTTTCACCACGACGAGTACGCGGACGCGGAATACCGGAAGCTCGCCGCAAAAACGAAGGAAGACTACGTGGTCAATATCGCCAACGCCCAGCCCTTCGAGGAGGCGAACCTTCTCATGAGGCTGAAACCGGACATCTTCCTCGGCCACTGGAACGGCAACTCCACCGCCGCAAAGCTCGGCATCCCCGCCTCGGTCATCTACAACACGGGTCTCAACTTCATCGGGTACAAGGGGGTCTTCGAGATCGCGAGGCGGCTCTATAAGCAGCTTACGAACACCGCGTACAACCGGAAACTGAGCGTGCATGTCCGCCTTCCGTACGCGGAAAGCTGGTACGGCGAGGACGCATTCAAATACCTGAGACAGGCCGGAGGTGAGGCAAGTGCGTAATTTTATCGAAAGACCACGTTATTCGTGCGCCCTCGGCGGCGCTCTCGCCACGGTGAGCGCCTTGCCCGGCGCCATACCCATCATGCACGCCGCGTCCGGCTGCGCGGGCAATTTCGCATGGGCCCAGAGCGGGGGGACGGGACTGCAAATAGGCGGCCATTGTGGCGGCCTTTCGGTCCCCAGCTCCAACGTTCAGGAATCGGAGGTCGTTTTCGGCGGCGCGGAACGGCTCCGGGAACAGATAGAGAACACTTTCGAGGTAATGGACGGGAAGCTCTACGTGGTGCTAACGGGCTGCGTTACGGAGATGATCGGTGACGACATAAGAGCCATAGTCACGCAAGCCACGAGTGCCGAAAGGCCCGTCATAGCGGCGGAGACGGCAGGGTTCAGGGGCAACTCCTATTTTGGCTACGACTCCGTCCTCCAGAGCCTTTTCCGTGATTTTGTCGAGAAAAGCGGGTCAAAGGTCAAAAACAAGGTGAACCTCTGGGGCATCGCGCCCATGCTGGACGTCTTCTGGAGGGGAAATATCGAGGTCTTGTGCAGCCTCCTTGCAAAGCTCGGTCTGGACGTGAACGCATTTTTCGGCGAGTGGGACAGCCTCGACCGGCTACGGACTTCGTCATCGGCCGAGCTGAACATCGTGGTATCGGACGCGTACGGGGTGGAGGCTGCCCGCCTCTTCGAAGAGGAACACGGCACGCCTTTCATTACAATCCCTTTGCCGATAGGCCCGAGCGGGACGGACACGTTCCTCCGGAAGGTGGGCGAGGCGCTTTCGATCAAGGATTCGGTGGTATCCGGGTTGATAGAGAAGGAAAATGAAACGTACTACCGCTACCTCGACCCGCTCACCGACCCGTACAATGACTTCGACATGCAGCGCTACGCGGTCGTGATCGGTGATTGCAATTATTCATACGGCCTGACAAGATTTCTCGCGGACGACCTGGGCTGGATACCGGAGCTCGCCGTATGCACGGACGAGCCGAAGGAAGAACTGGCGGAGGTCGTCGCCGCGAGGTTTGCAACACTCGAATCGGGACTGAGGCCGTCCTTTGTCTTCGAGACGGACGGAAGCGAGATCGTGCGCCATTTGAGCGAGAGGTGGCCGTCATCAAGGGGTGAGCGTTACTACCATGCCTTCAGCCCGGCCTTTGTCGTCGGCAGCTCGCTCGACAGAGAGCTTGCGGCGTCCATCGGCGCAGGCCATCTCAGTGTCAGCTTCCCTATCGTAAACAGGGCGGTCCTCGACAGGAGCTATGCAGGCTACAGGGGAGGCCTGCACCTCGTGGAAGACCTGCTCGGCGCAATCGTGGCCGGAAGGTAGGAATAAGTGGAAGCGATCATGAGCACCTGCGTCAAAAATAACGGGGGCACGCCCCCGGCCGGCCTAGAGCTCCATCCGTGCTTCGGCGGGGAAGCGCACAACAGGTTCGCCCGCATTCATCTGCCTGTCAGTCCGGCGTGCAACATCCAGTGCCGCTTCTGCAAACGCGGCTTTAATAAGTGGGAGGTGAGACCCGGCGTCGCCGCGTTCCTTGTAAAGCCGGAAGAGGCCGTGAGGATTGTCGGGCGTGCGCGCCACGTCTGCCCGGAGCTTACCGTCGTCGGCATTGCCGGGCCGGGAGACCCTCTCGCGACGGACCATGCGCTTACGGCGCTCAGGCTCGTCCATGCACGGTTCCCGGATCTGATCCTGTGCCTCTCCACGAACGGCCTCAACCTCGCGAAAAAGGCCAAAGAAGTGGCAGCCATCGGCGTCAAGGCCCTCACCGTGACGGTCAACGCGGCCAACTCGAAGATACTGGCGCGTATATGTGCATACGTGCGCCAGGACGGGCTTGACCTGACAGGGGAGGAAGGGGCCCGGAGGCTCATTGCGGCCCAGCTTGCGGGGATAAAGAGCATGGTGCGGCTGGGTGTGGTAGTCAAGATCAATACCGTCCTCATACCGGGCATCAACGATAGGCATATCGAGGAAATCGCTCGCAGCGTCTCCCGGGCGGGCGCCTCCATGATCAACGTGATCCCCCTGATCCCGCAGTTCGAGATGGCACGCATGAAGCCGCCGACTGCGGCCGACCTGCAAAAGGCGCAAGACGACGCAGCCGCGTTCCTGCCCGTTTTTACGCACTGCCGGCAATGTCGGGCGGACGCGTGCGGGGTGCCGGGAACGGGCAAGGATTACGGGCTGGAGCTTTACGGGCGCGTAGCGCCGACGTTTTCTCACGGATAACGAACGATCAGAAAAAGGAGTGCTGTCACATGGCAAAAAGGGAAATCAAACAGATCGCAATCTACGGCAAGGGCGGCATCGGCAAGTCGACCACGACGTCGAACATCAGCGCCGCCCTCGCCAAAGCAGGCTACAAGGTGATGCAGGTAGGTTGCGATCCGAAAAGCGACTCAACGAACACGTTGAGAGACGGAAAATACATCCCCACCGTTCTGGACACATTGAGGGAAAAGAAGGTCTTCAAACTCGAAGAAGTCGTCTATGAAGGGTATGGCGGGGTTCTCTGCGTGGAGGCGGGCGGTCCGGCGCCGGGAGTCGGCTGCGCCGGGCGCGGCATCATCACCGCAGTGCAGCTCCTGAAGCAGCTCAAAGCCTTCGATGAATTCGATCTGGACGTGGTTATCTACGACGTCCTCGGCGATGTCGTGTGCGGGGGCTTCGCCATGCCGATCAGGGAGGGCATCGCCAAGCACGTCTTTACCGTGTCATCCTCCGATTTTATGGCCATCTACGCGGCGAACAACCTTTTCAGAGGCATCGCAAAGTATTCGCAAAGCGGCGGAGCGTTGCTTGGCGGCCTAATCGCAAACTCCATCAACACCCCTTATGCAAAGGAAATCATCGACGACTTCGTTGATCGCACCAAGACACAGGTTATGTCCTACGTGCCGAGGTCGGTCACAGTGACGCAGAGTGAATTGAGAGGGAAAACGACGATCGAGGCGGCCCCGCCGTCCGAACAGGCACGGATATACACCGACCTTGCCATCAGGATCGTCAACCATACCGAATCGAAGAGCCCTTCACCGTTGAATGAAAAGGAACTGCGGGAATGGGCGGCCCAATGGGCGGATCAGATCCTCGCCATCGAAACGGGTGAAGTGAGGGGGGTGGGTTCCGCCATATAGAAGGAAGGCGGGCTCTCATCGACGCCGCATGCGAGGGCAAAACAAAAACAAACGCCGGTAGGGCAGAGGAAAAACGTCATGAAGAAAGCAACAGCCAGGGTCCAGGATCGAAACGGGCTCCACCTGACGCCATCAGCCAAGGTGGTCAGGTGCGCCCGACAGTTCAAGTCGCAGATCACCCTGTGCCATGACTGCAAGGAGGCTGACGCATGTTCCATCCTGCAGATCCTCACCCTCGGCGCCGGTTTTGGCTCTGAAGTCGAGATCACGGCAAGCGGCCCGGATGAATCTGAAGCCATCGACCGCATGGTCGAAGCATTCAGCGATGGCGCAGGTATATAACATCGAAGCCGTGGATGGGACGATCGGGGAGTCGTTAGATCCCCGACCCGTTTTCGAACATGACCGGGAGCGGCTTGTGCTGGACTATCTTGGAGTTCGGCGGGACGCTCTCGGTAAGCCAGACATTACCGCCGATCTGCGACCCTTTGCCTATGGTGATCCTACCGAGGATCGTTGCTCCGGAATAGATAACGACGTCGTCCTCCACGATGGGGTGCCTCGGGATACCTTTCTTGAGGTTGCCCGACTCGTCGACGTCGAAGCTCCTCGCGCCCAGCGTAACGCCCTGGTAGAGTCGCACGTTGTTGCCGATGACGCTGGTTTCGCCTATGACCGTACCTGTCCCGTGGTCGATGAAGAACCTTTCCCCGATGC